>VFQU01000088.1_pt1 | contig 122044 bp, 132 predicted proteins | sample 3512311 | NCBI WGS metagenome assembly VFQU01 (sample SAMN10412377, study PRJNA504923) | tailings metagenome | isolation source: Relicate 3 Philex TSF3 active mining site | place: Philippines: Tuba, Benguet | collected 2017-08-29
CACCGCCTCGCGCGCGGTGGAGCGAGTGGCCCTGCGCCCAGGCGGGCAGCGCGGCGAGGCCTGATGCCGCGCAGGCCCCGGCGATAAGGCCGCGGCGCGTGAGGCGCGGGGTTGCAGGTGGGGCGCAGCGCGGGTCGCTCATGGCGGGGCTGATATATACCCCGGGGTGGTATTTCAAGCCGATCCCGGCTAAGCGGCTTGCAACGGCCTCGGCGTGGGATAGGGACAGGCCGTGAGCACCGTCGGAGCGGGACAGATGAACGACAGGACGAAAGCCAAGGTGCAGCGCCTCAACCGGATCGCGGGCCAGGTGCGCGGCGTCGCGCAGATGATCGAGGATGATCGCTACTGCATCGATATCCTGCACCAGATCGCGGCGATCCGTGCGGCTCTTGCCAAGGTGGAGAGCCAGGTCCTCAAGGACCACGCGGCCTGCTGCGTCGCCGAGGCGATCGCCAGCGGCGACGAGGCCGAACAGCGCGCCAAGTTCGAGGAGCTCGTCGACCTGCTCGAACGCAACCGCAAGTGAGGGCGGTCGCCCGCGTGCCGGGCACGCTCAGGCCCGGGCGAGGCTCCAGGCCAGGATCAGCGTGGTGGCGGTCAGCAAGGCTCCGGCGAGCGGCCAGCGCAGCAGCATCGCTTCCCCACCCTTCGCCGCCCCAGCGCCCCGCCGCGAGGTGACGAGCCACAGCCGGCGGAGGGCGCGGCCCGCGCCGGGCGACGACGCACCCGATCCTCCGGCGGGCGGGCGCGGGAAGGAGGGCAAGAGGGCGATCAGGTCTCCCGTCACGCCCGGCGGCAGGGGCCGTCGCGCCAGCAGGGCAGCAAGGAGCGCACCTGCCAGCACGGGCACCCCCGCCTCCGCCAGGGCGGCGCCTCCCGTCAGATAGGCGAGATCCGGCGCGCCCAGCGCGGGGCCGAGGGTGAAGGGCAGCGCATAGGCCGCGAGGCCCAGCGACAGCGGCCCCGCCAGCAGGAGCAGCCATGCCCCGCCGCCCTCCGCCCGCGGCGCCCAGGGCTTGGCGGCGAGGCACACGAGAAGCCAGCTTAGCAACGCGCTGGTGGTGACGCCCGAGACACTGATCGCCAAGGCGAGCCATGCCGGCACCTCCGCCTTGGCGGCCGCCTTGACGATCGACCCGCCGGTGAGCGGAAACCCGGCCACCGACAGGCCGATCGCTCCCGCCGCGACCAGCACCAGCATGCGCCGGCGCGCGCTCCCGGCGCTCAGGAACACCCCGATCAGCAGGAACAGCGCGCCTTTGGCGAGCCCGTGATGGAGCGCGTAGAACGGGACGACGCCCGCCGCCGCGGTCACCGACAGCGCCAGCATCAGCCCCATTTGGCTGATGGTGGAATAGGCCAGCACCGCCTTGGGATTGGTCTGCGTCAGACCCCACAGCGCGGCCCCGAAGGCACCGATCAGCCCCAGCAGCAACACCCCTTGCTCAAGGGCGAGGACGGCGTCGACCGGCCGGAAGGCCAGCATCCCGATCAGCCCCGCCTTGACGATCGCGCCCGACAGCACCGCCGAGCCCGGCACGGGCGCCGCCGGGTGGGCGAGCGGCAGCCAGATGTGGAGCGGCACCAGCCCCGCCTTGATGCCGAAGCCCGCCACCAGCAGCCCCGCCGCGAGAGGGCCGAGCGGCGCGCCTGCCAGCGCGCCGCGCACCTCGGCGATGGCGAAGCTTCGGGCTTCCCCGGCCCCGATCAGCAATCCGGCGAGCAGCGCAGCCTCGCCGATGACGGCGAGGATGATGTAGACCCGCCCGGCACGGAATGCCTCCTGGGTGCGGTCATGGACCACGAGGAACCACGCCGCGAGCGAGACCGCGGCGAAGGCGACGTAGAAGGTCGCGATGTCCTGCGCGAGGAACACGCCGAGATTGCCCGCCAGCGTCAGGCACCAGAAGCCGGCGAACATGCCCTCCTTGGCTCCGCGCCCGAAGGTCAGCGCCACGTGCACTCCGGCGACGGCCCAGACCATCGCCGTCATCCCGATCAGCAGCGCGCCGCCCGCGCCTGCCTCGAGCGAGGTCCCGAGGAGGAGATCGGGCAGCAGCACCGCCCCGGGCGCTCCCGCGATGGCGAAGGCGAGGGCCGGCAGCGGCGCGAGGGGCAGCATCCGCAGCGCCGGCCCCGACCCGCCGGGGATCGCGGCAACAAGGCCGATCAGCAAGGGCCACAGGAGTACCGCGAAGGGCGCGACGTCGCCGACGAGGACAGGTGACAGCGCGCTCATTCGAGATAGCCCCGCGCGACGATCAGGCTCGCCCAGCCGAGCGGGCTGATGGCGCTCGCGGCGAGCAGGCCGACACCCAGCGATGCCGCCGCCGTCACCACGGCAGGCGCGATGAGGCCGATGGCGCCGCTCTCCGCCCGCGCTCCGATCTCCACGCCCTCCCCGAGCGGCAGGAACCACAGCCGGTAGACGAGCGGCAGGAAATAGGCCGCGTTGAGCAGGGTCGAGGCGACCAGCACGCCGACCACCCAAGGCGCGCCGACCTCGATGGCGCCGAGGCCGAGATAGACTTTGCTGACGAAGCCGGCGAGCGGCGGCAGGCCGATCATGCCCAGCGCCCCGAGCGAGAAGCACACCGAGGTCCACGGCATCGCCGGGCCCAGCCCGTTCAATCCCTCGATCTTCTTCACGCCCGCGCGCTCGTCGTAGATGCCGGCGCAGAAGAACAGCGTGATCTTCATCAGACCCTGGTGCACCAGGTGGGCGAGGGCGCCGACCATCGCCAGAGGCCCGGCAAGCGCGGCGCCGAGCACGATGTAGCTCACCTGGCTGACGGTCGAGAAGGCGAGACGCCTCTTCACGTCGACCTGTTCGAGCGCGCGCCACGATCCCCACAGGATCGTGAAGCTCGCCAGCAGCGCGAGCGGGAGATCGACGCCGAGCGCCTGCATGTCGCCCGCTCCGAACACGTCGAAGACGATTCGCACCACACCGAAGGCGCCCGCCTTCACCACGGCCACCGCGTGCAGCAGCGCGGAGACCGGCGCGGGCGCGGCCATCGCCGAGGGCAGCCAGCCGTGGAGCGGCACCAGCGCCGCCTTGGCCCCGACGCCGGCGATGAACAGCGCGAAGATCGCCCGCAGCTTCCATGGCTCGATCCCCGACAGGTCGGGCGGATCGGTGAACAGCACCGGCCCGGTGTAGCTCTCCAGCCAGATGATCGCCCACAGCAGCGAGGCGCTCGCCGGAAGGGCGAACATCACGTACTTGCGCGCCGCGGCGAGCGAGGCCTTGTCCTGCTTGTGTGCGACCAGCGGCCAGGTGCTCAAGGTGAGCAGCTCGAAGAACAGGAAGAAGGAGATCAGCGAGCCCGACAGGGCGAGCCCCGTGGTGGCGGCCACGCACAGGCTGAAGAAGCCGAAAAAGCGCGAAAGCTCGGCCTTCTTGCCGAGGTAGAAGATCGCGTAGATGGTCGTCAGCAGCCACAGGGTCGCCGAGAGCGAGACGAAGAGCAGCGCCAGCGCGTCGACCCTCAGCAGCAGCACCAGCCCGGGCGCGAGCGGCAGGACGCTCTCGTAGCTCGTCCCTCCGGCCACCGCGAGGAGCATCACCACCACGAGCGCCAGCTTCAGTACGGCGGCGCCGAGGTTCAGGGTGTTGCGCAGGGCGTGGCGGCCTTGCGGGATGAAGAAGATCACACCCGCCGGCACCAGCGACGTCATCAGGATGAGGACGGGAAGCAAGCCGCTCACAGGCCCTCCACCGCGGCTGCGGGCTTGCCGATCTGGATGAAGTCGAAGGGCGCGGCGGAGAGCACGCCCAGCAGGATCGCCGCCAGCGCCAAAGCCAGCGGCACCGCCTGCCGCGCGCGGGAGACCCGCTCGCACGGACGGCCGTCGACCCCCGCGAAGAGCGCCGCCAGGGGCCGGTAGAGATAGGCCGCCGCGAGCAGTCCGCCCACCACCATCACCAGCGCGAAGGGCCACAGGCCGGACACGAAGGCGCCCTGCATCATCAGGTATTTGCCGGTGAAGCCGCCCGATGGCGGCAGGCCCGCCAGCGTCACCGCAGCGAGCGCGAAGGCGAAGGCGGTGATCGGCAGGGCGCGCGCGAGACCGCGCAGGTCGTGGAGGGTCTGCGCACCGCAGGCCGAATACCAGATGCCCGCCACCAGGAACATCGCGGACTTGGCGAGCCCGTGGCTCAGCGCCAGGAAGACCATGCCCGTCCATGCACCCGCGCTCCACGGCTTGACCGTGCTCTCGCCCCCCACCAGCGGGAAGGCGATCACGAGGTAGCCGAGCTGGGCGACGGTGGAATAGGCGATCACCAGCTTGATCTGGCGCTGCACCAGCGCCTGCACCCCGCCCCAGACCACCGCCACCGCACCCAGCCCGGCCATCACCATCAGCGCCGCATCCCCGCCCGCGTCGGGCAGCGCCTCGAACCAGACGCGCAGCAAGATGACGAGCGAGGCCTTGGGGACCAGCGCCGAGAGCATCGCCGAGGCCGGCGCGGGCGCGGCGGCATGGGCGGGCGGCAGCCAGACGTGGAAGGGGAACAGCGCGGTCTTGGCCATCAGCCCGGCCGTCATCAGGCCCAGCGCCACGCCGTCTCCGGCCGCCGGGATGCGCACGAGCAGCATCGCCATGTCGAGCGTCCCGTGGGCGGCATAGACCAGCATCACGCCCGCGAGGTAGAGCAGCGAGCCCGTCAGCGCGAACAGCAGGTAGCGCATCGCCGCCGCCACCGCCGCGCGGCTCCCGGCGAGCGCCACCAGCGCCACGGCGGCAAGGCTGAGCAGTTCGAGCCCGACATAGAGATTGAACAGGTCGCGGCTGACAAAGACGGTGTTGAGCGCGGCCCACACCAGCAGCATCAGCGGCCAGAAGCCGTAGGCGGCCCGCGGGCCCGATCGGTCCGGTGCAAGCTCACGACGCGCCGCCAAGGCGACAGCGCTCATCACCAGCGCCGTCATCACGGCGAAGGCGGTGCCCATCCCGTTCGCCTCGAGCACGATGCCGAGCGGCGGTGCCCACCCACCGAGCAGCACCCTCTGCGGCCCGAGGTTCGCCACTTGCACCGCAAGCGCCGCCGCAGCCACCAGCGTCGCCGCCGCCGCGGCAAGGGCCACCCCCGGCATGAGCCGCGCCGGCACCGCGAGTGCCACCAGCGCGCCCAGCAGCGGGGCGATGCATAGCCAGACGAGCGGGGTCATGCGTGGCGGTCCGGAGCCGGGTCATCGGCGGCAGGATCACCCGTCGCCTCCTCGGGCAGCGTCGGGCCGGATAGGCGCGCGTGCGCCACGACCAGCGTCACGCCCAGCGCGCTCGCGGCCAGCGCCACGACGATGCCGGTGATGATCAGCGCCTGCGGGATCGGATCGACCCCCGCTCCGCCGCGCGCCGCTGCCGCGCCGAACCACAGGAACAGCCCCGAGCCCACTAGGTTGAACGCCAGCACCCGGCGCAGCAGGTGGCGCGAGGCGAGGAGGCCGTGGATGCCCAGCCCCACCAGCGCCGCGGCGCCGAGGGCGAAGATGTCGAGCGCGCTCATGCGGCGCTCTCCCCGTCGGCAGGGGCCGGCTCCGGCGGGCCGATTACCAGTAGCGCGAGGGTCGCCGCGATGGAGAGCGTAAGGCCCGTCTCGATCGCGAGGATGAGCCCCTTGGCATGGGCGGGGGGCAGGACGAGGAAGCCGCCCCACAGCAAGGCGCCCGCCACGCCGCAGGCGATGAAGACCGCCGGCCCCGCCACCAGCGCGCCGTGCCACAGGCGCTCGCCGATACGCGGGGCTGCGGTGAGGCCGGCCATCATCGCCAGCAGGAGCGCAGCCGCCAGCACCGTCCCGCCCTGGAAAGCACCCCCGTTGAAGTCCGCGCCCGACCACACGAGGAAGGCCCCGAACAGCAGGCCGAGCGGCGGCAGCACCCGCCCGAAGCTCGCGAGCACCCCACCCGGGCGCGCATGCTGCGGCAGGCCGAGCCGCTCGCCCCAGGCCCTGTCACGTGCGAGCATCCACAGCGCGACCAGCGCCGCCAGCAGCACGATGCTTTCGAGCAGGGTGTCGAAGCTGCGGAAATTGAGCAGCACGGCCGTGACCGGATTGCCCACGCCTGCGCGGGGCAGGTCGGCCTCGAGCGCCGCGCGGGTCGCCATCACCGGCTCGGGCAGGGCGAACCACGCCCAGCCGAGCGCCAGCGCGACGCCGAGGCCCCCCAGCGCGGCGAACACCTGCCCGCCCGCGCCGGGATCGGCCTCGAGGCCCTCGCGCCGCAGGCGGCCGTGGGCGGCGAGCAGCAGGACGCCGGTGAGCCCCGCGCCGATCGCGGCCTCGGCCAGCGCCACGTCGACCGCGCCGAGCCGCGCCCAGGCCAGCGCCACCAGCACGCCGTAGACGATGAAGAGGATCACCGCCCGGAACAGCCCGCGCCCGGCGACCGCGCCGAGGGCCGCGAGGATCAGCAGCGCCGCCAGCGCAAGATCGAAGCCCAGCGCCATCACGGCTCGCCGCCCCCGTCCCGCTCCGCCAGCGCCGCGCGCGCCACCAGCTGCGCCGCCGTCCCCGCCGCCACCAGCGCGAGCGCCCAGACCATCGCCAGCATCGCGATCTCCACCCAGCCCGGCGCCTGGAAGGCGAGGCCGAGCGCAAGGAAGCCCAGCCCGAGGTTGTCCGCCTTGGTCAGGGCATGCAGCCGGCTGAAGACATCGGGAAAGCGCAGGATCCCAACCGTGCCCGCGATGAAGAACACGAGACCCGCCGCGGTGAAGCCGATGGTGGCCATGTCACTCCACATCATGACGGTCCTAGGTCCCGTGACCGCGGAACGGCGGCGGGGCGGCCTCCTCGGGGTCGCCCGCACCGTCGTGGCTGCGCGCCTTGATGAAGCCGACCACGCTGAGGCCCGCCAGCACCGCGAGGGTCAGGGCCGCGAGCAGCACCGCCCAACTGCCGAGCGCCGCCACCACCAGCATCAGCCCGACGCCCGAGGTGCCGATCAGCTGCGCCGCCATCATCCGGTCCGCAGCACCCGGCCCGCGCCACACCCGCCACAGCGCCGCCGCCAGGCTGACGAGCAGGACAATCCCGACGAAGTGCAGCCATTCGCTCATGATGCGGGCGCGACCATCGCGGTTATCTCTTCCTCGAGCGCGGCAATCTCGGCCTCGGCATCGCCGGCCCTGGCGAGGACATGGACGAGCAGGTCCCGCTCGTCGGCGCCGGCGGCGAGCGTCCCGGGCATCAGCGAGATCTCCGCCCCGAGCGCGGAGCGAGCGCCGTCGGACAGTCGCACGGGCACGCGCAGCCAATCGGGATCGAGCGGCATGGAGGGGGCGAAGGCCCGCCGCGCCACGTCGATGCCGCCCGCCACCGATCCCGCGATGAAGCGCGGCAGATGGCGCGCGAGGCGCCACAGGTCGAGCGGATGGCGGGCCGGGATCGTGCGGAGGCTCGTCCAGACGGCCAGCGGGACGATCACCGCACCGACCGTGAGCCCGGCCGGATCGAGCCGGACCAGCACGGCCCAGACGATGCCGAACAGCGCGGCGCGGTGCGCGATGGCGACCATGCGGCCGCGCGCTGAACGGTGGGCGGCCATCACGGACCCTCCTCGTCGGGGTCGGTGCCGCCGGCAGGCCGGGGTTCGCCCGCCGGCGTGCCGGCAAGGTCGGGCCCGGCCGGACCGAGTGCAAAGACCATGAGGTGATCGCCCAGCTTCGTCTCGAAGCGCGCATGGCCGGTCGCGGTGATCGCGACATATTGCCGGCCCGCGTGCTCGTAGGTCATTGCCCCCGCCTGGCCTCCGGCGGGCAGCCGCGCCGACCAGAGCAGGCGGCCGGTGCTCGTCTCGAAAGCGCGCAGGAAATTGTCCTGCGCGGCAGCGATGAAGGTCAGCCCGCCCGCCGTGACGAGCGGCCCGCCGAGGTTGGGCGTGCCCACGGGGATGCGCAGGAAGGTCGGCAGGCCGAGCGGCCCGGTGTCGTAGCCCGTGCCCAGCGGGCGGGTCCATTCGAGCTCCCCGGTGTCGATGTTGGTCGCGGCGATATAGCCCCAGGGCGGCGCGAGGCAGGGGACCCCGAGCCAGGAGAGCCACATCGGCCGCGTCACCCCGAAAGGCGTGCCCGCCTGCGGCGCGACCGCCTGGTCCGGCCGCGCCCCGCCCGATCCGACCGCGCGATCCTCCACCGTCTCGCGGGGGTGCATGTCCACGATGTTGGGCAGGCGCGAGTGGTTCGAGATGATCAGCCGGCGCACGGGATCGAAGCCGAGCCCGCCCCAGTTCATGCCCCCGACCGTGCCGGGCAGCAGCACGATGCCCTTGGCCTCCACCGTGGGCGGGGTGTAGATCCCGTCGTAGCGGCGCTCGTGGAACTCGACCCGGCAGCGGGCCGCGTCGATCGGGGTGAGCCCCCAGATGTGCCGCGCGTCGATCCGCTCGCGCTGCGCTCCCGGTATGCCGCCGAGGTTCGGGTAGAAGGTCGAGCGCGGCTGGGTGGCGGAGAGATATTCGCCGGGAAGAGCGCCGTCCTGCGGCACCGCTTCCTGCACGACCTCGCGCAGCGGCGCGCCCGTCGCGGCATCGAGCAGGAACAGGTCTCCGCTCTTGGTGCCTTGCAGCACGGCACGGCGCAGCGTGCCGCCGATCGGCACATCGACCAACATCGGCTGCGCGCCGATGTCGTAGTCCCACAGGTCGTGCTGGACCGTCGTGAAGACCCAGCGGGTCGCGCCGGTGGCGAGCTCCACCGCGACCACGGCGGCGGTGAAGCGGTCCTCCTCGGGCGTGCGATTGCCGCCCCAGTGGTCGGCGCCCGGATTGCCCGTGCCGAGGAAAGCGAGCCCGAGGCTCTCGTCCGCCGAGATCACGTTCCAGACATTCGGGGTGCCGCGCGGATAGATCTCCCCCGGACCGAGCGGTGCCTGTGCGTCGGGCCGCAGCGCGTCCCAGGCCCAGCGCAGTTCTCCGGTGCGCGCATCATAGGCGCGCACCACGCCCGAGGGCGCATCGCGGCGCTGGTTGTCGCTCACCTGCTGGCCGATGATCAGCAGACCGCCCGCCACGGTCGCGCCCGAGGTGTTGGACGCGAAGCCCGTCTCGCGCAGCCCCATGTCCGCGTTGAGGTCGAGCACGCCGTCCGCGGCGAAGTCGCGGCACAGGAACCCCCCGAGCGCATCGAGCGCGATCAGCCGGCCGTCCGGCGTCGCGACGAAGATGCGGCGCAGGCACCCGCTCCCGCTGCGCCCTGCGGGAAGGGCCGCCGCGTCGGCGCCTTCGTCCGCGTGATAGGCGACGGCCCGGCAGGCCACGCTGAACAGCGATTCCATCGTCTCGGGCGGAACACGCGGGTCGTAGTGCCAGCGCACCTCCCCTGTGGCAGGATCGAGCGCGAAGACCTGGCTGCTGGCGGTGCAGGTGTAGAGGAGGTCGCCGATCTTCAGCGGGGTGTTCTGCGACGAGTAGAACACGCGCTCGGGCGGCGGGGGCGTGTCGCCGCTGCGGAAGCTCCAGGCTTCCTGCAGTTCGCTCACGTTTGCGGTGTTGATCTGCGCGAGGGTCGAATAGCGGCGGCCTTCCGTGGTCCCGCCGAAGGCGCTCCATTCGGCGCCCGCCTCGACCATCCGGAGCCCGCCTTCCGCTCCCGGCGGTGTGGCGGCGGCGGTCGCCCGCGGGTCCTCGGTCCGTTCCCAATGCAGCGCGACGAGCGTGACGCCCGACACGGCGGCAAGCGCCAGCACGCCCAAAGTGGCCTTGCGCGCGCCGTGCCCGGGCGGGCTGCGCCAGAAGACGAAGCCGACCGCGGCCAGCCCCGCGAGGAGCCCGATCAGGCCCACCCGCGCGGCCAGATCGAAGCCCCAGGCCGGCAGCCAGCCCTTCCCGTGGATCTCCACGAAGGACCAGACCAGCGTGACCGCCACCGCAAGGCCGGCCGTCAGCAGGGCCAGCCGGTGCCGCCCGAGAAGGATCAGGACCCCGCCGCTCACCAGGATGAGGCCGGCGATCAGGAAATAGAGCGTGCCGCCCAGCCATGCGACCTGCGCGCCGAGGGCTGCCACGACCAGTCCCAGGAGGGCCGACAGGACGATCGAGCCGATGAACAGCCACTTCCAGCCGCGATGCCCGCGACCCTCATCGCTCGGTCTGACTGACATGCTTTAAGACCCGCTGACTGGAAACTGACGCATGACGGTAACGGCTTTCGGCCCGGAGATGTTCCGGTGCCCCCCGAGGATGCGCTCGAAGGCCGGGCGAAATCGCGTCGTCTGCGGGAGATCGCGGTCGCCGCTCCTCCGCTCCCCGGACAACAGGGCAGCGCCCGGCCCCCACCGACCGACCCTGGGGGAAGTAACGGCGCTGATGCGGGGAAGGAAGCTGGCGCCCCGTGCAGGATAAACATAACGAATACATCTCGTTGTTCCTACTACCCTAGCGCCGCCAAACACCGAAACGAGCCAGCGATCGTCGCCGTCGAACGTCGCCTGCGCTTCGCCCGCAATCCGCATGACATCTCCCCCCAAACTCGGAGCCCTCTGGCGTTCGCCATCTGTATAGGTTAGGGGGCTATGCTATGGCTCATACGCAAGAGAATAGCTCTGAGTTGATCGCGCGCGTCCGTCGCATCGCCGGGCAAGTTAGCGCGGTCGAGCGAGGGTTGGAGCGTGGCGCTTCATGTGGCGAGGTTCTTCACCTCGTCGCGGCGGTTCGGGGGGCAGTAAATGGCCTCCTCGACGAGATCATTGTGGAGCACCTCGACCAGCACGTTGCGAAGCCAGGGTTGAATGATGCCGACCGCCTTCACGCGGCGGAGGAATTGAAAACCGTCGTTCGCCGTTATTCGAAATAGGCTCGATAATGACCGTCGCCTCTCAAGCAGACCGCTTCACCCACGATCACGTCTTTCTAGGGGCGTCACACGACGCCAATGCGCGTCGCACGCTGTGGGTGGTGGCGCTCACGGCGACAATGATGGTCGGGGAAATTATCGCCGGCTATCTGACAGGCTCGATGGCGCTCCTCGCGGACGGCTTTCACATGGCGACACACGCCGGAGCATTGAGCGTCGCGGCTATCGCCTACTCCTATGCGAAGCGGCATGCCTCGGATCGCCGGTTCAGCTTCGGAACGGGCAAGGTCGGCGACCTGGCGGGGTTCGCCTCGGCATTAGTCCTCGCCGTCATTGCGATCGGCATTGGCGTCGAATCAGTAGTGCGGCTGTTCCAGCCAACCACGGTGGCGTTCTCCGAGGCGACGATCGTGGCTGCTATCGGGCTCGCCGTGAATGTCGCCAGCGCCTTCCTGCTGGCGGGATCACATTCTCACGATCATGGGCACGGCCATTCTCACGGCCATCACGCTCATGACCACGGGCACCACGATCATGCGCATGACGATCATCATGACCATCCGGTGGCGGGGATGCGCAGCCAGGACAACAATCTTCGCGCCGCCTATGTCCACGTCCTCGCCGACGCGCTGACGTCGGTGCTGGCAATCATCGCGCTCCTATCGGGACGTTTCTTGGGTTGGTTGTGGCTCGATCCGGTAATGGGAATCGTAGGTGCCCTCGTGATTGCTCGCTGGTCATGGTCGCTGATGCGCGAGACCGCTTGGGTGCTGCTTGATCGCACTGACGAGCATGTCGCTGAGGAAATCCGCGAGTTGGTTGAAGCACCCGGCGATGCAAGGATCGCCGACCTACATGTCTGGCGTGTCGGCCCTGATGCCCATGCTGGCATCGTGAGCGTAGTAGCGGAGCGCGCGGTGGATCGCGCTGAAATTCAAGAGCGGCTTATGCCAGTCAATGAGCTTCGCCATCTCACAATAGAGATGCAGTCGATGTGAACGTGCCCTGCATTGCATATGCAGTTCGACGGCCGCACGATAAATGTCGGGCTGCGGTCAACCACCGAAGAAACCCGGAGACGACCGCTATTCTCAAAATTGAACATCATGCTCGGCAAGCCGCCGTGCCTCCGTTCGTATAGACTCGGGGTTCTCGCTGATCGTAACCTCGACGACCCCTGCGTACTCGCCGGCCTGCGGCGAGCCACGCCGGCCCTCGGCGTTGCGCGAGGCTCGACACTGAGCCTCCTCCCGGACTTCTGATATTGGAAGGAGTGCATGGGGCCAGCTCCTCGCTGCCGTTGAGGCCGCATCGATATCGCCACCCTTCCTCAAACGTTGCAGGATGGAGATATACATGTTTCATTTCAATATTGGAAATGATACATATGCGTTATGGAACCTTCGCAAGACTCCGAGCATTGGCTAGCATTGCTGCACCAAATCCCTGCGAAGCCGCCCTATCTGCGTGTGAAAATCTGGCGCCGCTTGCAGGCGATTGGCGCAGTGCCGCTCAAGAACGCGGTTCATGTGCTCCCCCGTCGCGAGGAGAACGAAACCGCATTTCGCGACCTGCTGGCAGAGATCACGACCAGCGGCGGCGAGGCGGTGCTGATCGACGCGCAGATGATCGAAGGCCAGAGCGACGTTGAGCTGCGCCAGCTTTTCGACGCTGCGCGGGATGCCGATTATAACGAGCTGGCCCAAGCCGCACGGCAGTTGCTCGAGACTGGGCCGGCGTCGGGGACCGAGATCTCAAAACTCCAGCGACGGCTTTCTGAGATTGTCCGGCTCGACTTCTTTGGCGCGCACGGTCGTCAAGGTGCCGAGGCGGCGCTGCGGGATTTGGACGAGAAGCGTTACGCCCATCCCGACGTCGGCCGCACAGGCCAAGCGGCTGCGGTGTCGCCCGCTGACCTCAAGCATCGCGTCTGGGTGACGCGGCGCGGCGTCCACGTCGATCGCATCGCCTGCGCTTGGCTGATCCGACGATTCATCGACCCCCACGCGAGCTTCAAGTTCGTCGATGGCAGGAGCTACGCGTCCGATGCCGGCGAGCTTCGCTTCGATATGGCCGATGCCGAGTTCACCCATGAGGGCGATCGGTGCAGCTTCGAGACCCTGCTGCTACGCGCCGGGCTGGACGGCGATCCAGGATTAGCCGCGATCGGGGAGATCATCCACGATCTCGATATCGGCGACGACAAGTTTGAGCGGCCGGAAACACCGGGACTCAGCGCGATGCTGTCAGGCGTGTGCGCGACGTTCGATGACGATCTCCAGCGCATCGCCGGTGCCGGCGACGCGCTCGATGGCTTCTACGCCTACTTCACCCGGCAAAACCCGTGAAGTCGGGAGTCAGCGCAAGGCACTCGGCCCTCGACCGAGAGATGACTGTCATAGCTTGAGGAACGTGGTGAATGCAGACAAATGTACCGAGCGAGGCTGTAGGTTCTGCGGAAGGTCAAGGCATTTTGCCGCAGCTTTCGTATGCACAGATCTTCGCCAAGTTCTTGCGGTTCGGTTTCCTGGCATGGGGTGGCCCGATCGCCCAAATCGCCATGATCCGCCGCGAGTTGGTCGACGAGGAACACTGGGTCTCAAGTGCCAGGTTCAACCGCATCCTAGCCGTGTATCAGGTGCTCCCCGGTCCGGAGGCTCACGAGCTATGCGTCTTCTTCGGCACGCTTCCTAAAGGAAAGCTCGGCGGTCTTCTTGCAGGCCTGGGATTCATGATGCCGGGCTTTGTCCTAATGTTCGCGCTGTCCTGGCTGTATCTCTCCACCGGGATCATGCAGACTGCCGCAGCAACCGCAGCATTTCTCGGAGTGCAACCGGCCGTCATCGCCCTGATCGTGCGCGCCGTGCACCGGATTGGCGGTCACATCCTGCTCGACCGCTGGCTTTGGGGTATCGCGGGCGTTGCCGGCCTAGCGGCCCTCGTCGGCACGCCGTTCTGGCTCACCCTGCCGATCGCGGGCTTCGTCTATATGTTCGCGACGCGCCGTCAGCGGGTGACGGCCGGCCTGCTCATGGCCGTGCTCGTCGGGGTCGGGCTCTACTTCGCCTGGGTCACTTTCGCCGGTCCGGTCGGTGGAGATGCGGTCTCGGCGCAACCCATCGCAAACCAAGAACCGTCGCTGCTGGACCTTTTCATCTCGGGCCTCAAGGCCGGGCTCCTCACCTTTGGCGGGGCCTACACGGTCATCCCGTTCCTGCGTGCCGATGCGGTTGGCAATGGATGGATGACGGATGCGCAGTTCCTCGACGGGCTCGCCCTATCGGGGATTCTGCCGGCACCCCTGATCATCTTCTCGACGTTCATCGGATATTTCGGCGGCGGCCCACTCGGAGCGATCGTGATGACGATCGGCATCTTCCTGCCGGCATTCAGCTTTTCTCTGTTCTTTCATGACCAGCTTGAACGGCTGGTGGACAACGAAAAGATCAAGACCTTCCTAGAGGGAATATCCGCAGCGGTCGTCGGGCTGATCGCCGCCACGACGCTGGAACTAGGGCAAAAGACTCTCGTGAACGTGCCCGGCGTGGTGATCCCGCTCGCGATCTTCGCCGTCGCCCTCGCGCTCCTTTACGTGTTCAAGGCCAAAACGACGATCCTGTGGGTTGTTCTCGCCGCGGCGGGGGCGGGCCTCGTCCTGTTCGGATGATCGCGACGCACCGTCACTCTTACGCAGCCTAATCAATCATATTGGAAAGGACTGAATGTGACGATCGACAATCTCTCCCGACGCAGTGCAATCGCAACCCTAGGCATAGGAGCCGCCGCCATGACGATCAACGAAGCCTCCGCCCGGACGCCGGCCGCCGCGCCGTCGACTGTCCCCGCCTTTGCCGGCAACCATCAGATCAAGCCGCTCAAGTTCGATCCGGCCAGGCTTGAGGGCTTGTCCGAGCGATTGATCACGTCGCACCACGAAAACAACTATGCCGGCTCGGTCAAGACGCTGAACGCATTGCGGCCACGGCTGGCCGCCGCGCTCGCCGATACCGAAGCGCCGCCTGCCATCTACGGCGGCCTCAAACGCGAGGAACTGCACCGTACCGGCTCGGTGGTGCTGCATGAAATCTACTTCGACGGGTTGGGTGGCGACGGCCAGGCGGCCGGTTCGGTCCGCGACGCCATTGACGCCGCCTTCGGCTCGTTCGCGACATGGGAGGCGGAATTCCGCCGCACCGGCATGAGCCTTGCGGGCGGCTCTGGCTGGACAATCCTCGCTTACAACGTCCACACGCGCTCGCTCAACAATCATTGGGCTTGGGATCACATGCACGGCGCTGCGGCCGGCATACCGCTGCTCGCGCTCGATATGTATGAACACAGCTTTCACATGGATTACGGCACCCAAGCCGCCAGGTATATCGACGCGTGGTTCAAGAACCTCGACTGGGAAGCGACCGACCGCCGTTATGCGCAGGCGATCGCCACCGCCAGCGCCTGAGTTGGAGAGCGGCGATGAACGGGAAGCGAGTGAAGTCGGCCTCGACCACTTGCCCCAAGATCGGCCTGTTGTGGCGAACCGACCTCCCCACCAGCCCTGCGGATGTGCAAAGCGCGCGCCAGTGGCCGATCATGGCGGCGCTGCGTGAGCTGGGCGGGGAGGTCGAGGCAATTGGATATGCCGACGAGACGGCTGGTACAGCGCGCGACCGTCTGCTGACGTGCGACGGCGTGATGGTCTGGGCCGACCCGATCAGCGACGCCGGTGACCGCTCAAGGCTCGACCCGATTTTGCGCGAGGCGGCGGCGGCGGGCGTCTCGATCAGCGCGCATCCCGATGTCATCGCGAAGATGGGGGTGAAAAACGTGCTTCACTCCACGCGCGCGCTAGGCTGGGGCACGGACACCCACCGCTACGCCGATCTGGAGGAACTGCGCGCGCTGCTCCCTGAACGCCTCGCTTCTGGGGCGCGTGTGCTCAAGGAAAACCGGAGCAATGGCGGCCGGGGCGTGTGGCGGGTCGAGCTTGCTGACCGGGGGGGTTGCGCCCAACCGATCGTTTCGGTCCTTCACGCCGCGCGGGACAGCGTTCCGTTCAAGATTCCCCTCGATGCCCTGATCGCTCGGTTCGCACCCTATTTTGAGCGCGGCGAATGCCTCATCGACCAACCGTTCCAACCGCGGCTCGGGGACGGCATGATCCGCTGCTATGTGAGCGAGGGCACGGTCGTCGGTTTCGGCCACCAACTGATCCGCGCGCTATTGCCGCTACCCGCGGAAGGGGTCGATTCTCAGAAGGCGCGGCCAGGGCCGCGGGTCATGCAGCCTGCCGACGCGGGCGCTTTCCAGTCGCTCAGAGACGATATGGAACAGTCGTGGATTCCCGGGTTGCAGCACATCCTCGCCATCGAGCACGACGAACTGCCGCTCCTGTGGGACGCGGACTTCCTCTACGGACCGAAAGACGATCGCGGCTCGGACAGCTATGTCTTGTGCGAGATCAACGTCAGTTCGGTCGCGCCGTTTCCGCCCAGCGCCGTGCGACAGGTGGCGGATGCCGCATACCGTCGCGCGGCCGCCGCGCACGAACGCCGTGTCGCCGGCCGAGGAACCACGGCTTCGCCGGCATAAACGTTCGCACGTTCCGGGATACGTTAGTCGGTCGCTGGACCAGCGAAGCGCCTCTCGTCGCGCTCAGTCAACTTGATCCAGTATTCGAGCCGCCGTCACCGCCGGTGCCCGCGGCAATCTGATTTCGACAGCCAGCCCTGGCTGGAGCCGCGCAAAGGCCAGCGCTCCACGGTGCAGTCGGGCGACGGCGTCGGCGATGGCGAGGCCGAGGCCGTTGCCGGATGCACGCCGCGCTCGGTCCAAGCGCCCGAACGGGCGCAGCATCTCGGAGACCTCGCAATCGGATACGCCGGGACCGTCGTCCGCGACCGCCATCGTCAACGTGTCGGCCTCCTCGGTGACCGAAACATCGATACGAGCGTGCTCACCGGAGTATTTGAGCGCGTTCTCAATCAGGTTGGCGAGCGCACGCGCCAGCAGGTCGGCGTCACCGGCGACCAGCGCTTCTCGCGCTAAGCTCACAGAGATGTTGCGGCCGGAAGCCTCGATCTCTGCACGATAGGCATCCACCACCCGGTCAACGATCTCCGCCAGGTCGATAGGCTGAAATCGCGCGCGCGCGTTACCGGCATCAATCTCCGCTAAATCCAGCACCGCACTGAACAGCCGAAGCGCCTCGTCCAGCCCGGCCAACGCCTCACCCAGCGCCGCAGACCTGAGCTCTTCATCGTGCTGTGCCAACGCCAATTCAACAGAGTGCCTCACCCGCGTGAGCGGCGTGCGCAGGTCGTGGGCGACCTCCGCCGACACGCGACGGATCGTGGCTACCAGCGTGTCAATCCGATCGAGCATACGGTCGATGGCCAACGCGAGTTGATCAAGGTCGGTGCGCGCATCGACCGGAGCGCCAGTCCGCGCCGAGAGATCGCCACGCTCGACTGCTCGGACGGTAACGTTGATCCGCTTCATCTGGCGCAGCGTCTGCCGCGTGGCGAAGAGGCCTGCGATGATGCCGAACACCAACGCGATTCCGCCAGCGATCAGAATGGCCCCGAAAACAGCGTCGCGGATTGCTTCGCTTCGCTCCATGTCCTCCCCAACGATGAGAAGGGATCCATCGGGAAGGCGTCGCGTCATTGCCAGCAGATGGACACCCTCGACGCCGGGTTGCGGCGGAGGCTGGTCGATAAAGTGCCAACCGACCTTTCGCGGTACAATTTGGATGTCGCCGATCAGCGTGCGTCCATCGGGCCCAACTAAATAATACTCGGGCGACCCCGGCCGCTCGGCCTTTGCTCGAATTATTCCCAGTGCGCGATCAAGGCCTCCCCGTTGCGCTTCGAGGGCGATCACGTGCGACTCCAGCTCGATGCGATTTCGAGCCTCGCGCTCAACCACCCCGCGCGTTGCGATCCAGCCGCCGAGCGCGCCGGCGACCATGCTGATGACGAGCAGCAGCGCGTTGAGCGCAACAAGACGGGACACCGTCGAGCGCAACAGCCGGCTAATCACTCCAAGCGGCATAGCCTTCCCCACGCACGGTATGGATCAGGGGGGGATCGTCACCGCGATCGATCTTTGCCCGCAGCCGACTGATGTGGCTTTCGACGAGATTCCTGCCAGGATCGAAACGGAACTTCCACACGGTCTCCAGCAGCATCAACCGCGTAAGCACGGCCGGCGAGTTCAGCATCAGTAGTTCGAGCAGCTGGAACTCGCGTGGGATTAGTTCGATGGGTGTGTCGCCTCTCCGCACCGTCCGAGCGAGACGGTCGAGTGTCAGATCGCCCAGCGAGAGGATGCTGGGCGGGCCGGCCGCCCGGCGCTGCAGCGCTTCAACGCGGGCGACCAGTTCGGCGATCGCGAACGGTTTGACAAGATAGTCGTCGGCTCCACCTTCAAGACCTTCGACTCGTTGGCCCACGGAGCCTAGCGCCGTGAGCATCAGCACGGGTGCTACGACTTGGCGACGGCGCAGCTCGGTGACAACCGATAGCCCATCCATCTCTGGCAGCATTCGGTCAACGATCAGCAACGCGTGAGCACCGCTCACAGCGCGATCAAGTCCGCATTTTCCGTCGCCCTCCCAATCGACGGCGTGACCGCGAGCACGCAGCGCTTCAACAACGGCGCTCCCCGTGTCCTCGTCATCCTCGATCAGTAGTAGGCGCATAATGCCCGAGGCATCTCCTCTGTTGTTTGCGGCCGACCATAGCCGCGTGCGAGCAGCGCCGACAGTGCGCCAATGTCGTTTGCCGACGGCTGCGTTCGCACAAGAGTTCGATCGCCTTCTAGTGCAGAATGCCGCCAGCGGACCTTGTGAATCTACAAGGTGCCTTGCGGTCGGCGCCGATGCATGAGTGTCGCAGCTTTGGCGTGCCCGAGGAGGCATCGACCATGATCTCATTATGCATCAGGAGTTGAAGCAAAACTATGCGGACGGTGCTGTTATCGGGGTTGGCCACGCTGCTACTAGCCGCACCTGCTTGGGCGGCACCGGACTGGGCGAAGGTTGACGCCGCGCTGGGACGCCCCGGCGTCGAGCAGGCGGACGGAGTTCGTCGCTACGGATTTCCTCGCTCCGACCTGCGCGTTGTTCTGGATGGCGTATCGATAGAGCCTTCGCTGGCGCTCGGCTCCTGGGCCGCGTTTCAGCCTATGGGGGACGAAGTGATGGTAATGGGCGATCTTGTGCTCACGCACGAGGAAGTGAACCCTGTGATGACGCGCCTTTTGCAAGGTGGATACACCATCACCGCGCTCCACAATCACCTGCTGCGGTCCGCGCCCGGCACCATGTACATGCACATAGCTGCGCATGGCGATCCGGTAAGGCTGGCGGCGGCGCTGCGCCAAGCCATTTCCGCAAGCCGCACACCGATCTCTCCACCGTCTCCTGGAGCGGGAGCACCCTCTCGCCTCGATCTAAACTCCGATGCTCTGGACGAGCTGATGGGAGCCGAAGGCAGGGTCAATGGTGGCGTTCTGCAATACAGTATTCCCCGTGCGGAGCGGCTCATGGATGACGGCATGGTGACGCCTCAATCAATGGGAACCGCGACCGCAATCAATTTTCAGCCCACCGGCGGCGGCAAGGCGGCGATCACGGGCGATTTCGTCCTCATCGCGAGCGAAGTAGACCGCGTCCTTCGAGTGCTTCGAGCGAACGACATCGAAGTCACAGCGCTTCACAATCATATGTTGAACGACGAGCCGCGCCTGTTCTTCCTGCACTTCTGGGCCAATGACGATGCGGCAAAGCTGGCACGCGGTCTCCGCTCGGCACTCGACACAATGAACAATAGAAAAAAATAAGAATCGGACGACGGCCAGTCGGGCCGCGACCGCCGCCCGTTCATCCCCCGGCCCCGAAGGAAGTGGAACGGAACATGGCTAGCAAACGAACTCTCGTCATCGGAGCCAGCGCTGCTGTGTTGACGGTGGCAGGCGTGGCGCTCGCGGCGCAGCAGAACCATGAGGCGAACGAGAACCGCATTATCGGCGAGCATAGCGAGAAGGAAGTCGCACTCGACCAGGTGCCGGCGGCCGCGATGAACGCCGCACGCACACGACTCGCGTCTGTCCGCGAAGCCGAGCTGGTAACCAGAAAGGCGGACGGCAGCACGCTCTACGAGATCGAAGGCAAGGATCAGGCTGGCAAGAACGTGGAGCTGTTCGTAACGCCGACAGGCCAAATCCTCGGGAATGAAAACGACAGCGATAAGGATGGCGACTGAACTCTCAGTCGTCTGAATGGGCCTGAATGGGGGTAAGGCCCATTTTTTGAAAACACCATCCGAGGATCAAAAAATGTTTAGGACTGTCGGTTATTGCATCGGAGCGTGTGTATCATCCGTCGTGCTCGCTGCTTCGAGTTATGCGCAAGAACAACCGATTCACACAAACGGCTCTGAACTCGTTGCAAGCTGTCGCGCCAACAACCCAGCGTGCGGCGCATACCTTCAAGGCGTGCTGGACATGATGATAGTGGCGCGGGGTAGCGAGTGTGGGGCGCCGCGTTACGATCGGAATAGATTGCGTTCAGCCTATCTGCGCTGGGCAGAAGACAACAGCTACTTCATGGACGTTCACATGGTTGCTGGAGCCGAACAAGCATTGGCCGAAGCTTGGCCTTGCGCGCCGCGACGATAGGAAGAAGTTGCATCATCCCAATCGATCCACAGCGGCGCTCAGATAGGAATTGTCTCTGGCAGGTAGCTGATATCACCGAACGGAGTAAGGAGTTCTGCTTGCCCTTTGAAATCCGCCAGCTTCGTTATGCTATCGCCGCGGCGGACCATGGTAGTTTTTACAGAGCCGCCCGGGCACTTGATATTGAACAATCGACCCTCAGTCGCTCCATCTCGAAGTTGGAGCGCTCGATCGGAATGTCTATCTTCGAGCGGTCGCGGGCTGGGGTCAAAACAACGCTGGCCGGAGCCGCGTTCATTCGTGGCGCGCGACCAATGGTGGCAACGGCAGATAAGCTAGTCACCATGATGCTCGCAGCCGGCCAGGGCCGCGCTGGCGGTCTATTGCTCGGGTACAATAGCTCGGTCTCCGCCGGCAATCTCCGGGCGACCCTCATTAGCTGGCGCGAGGCGCATCCTGACGTCGAACTGGAATGCGTCGAGGCTGATCGCAGCGTTCTGCTCGCCGGGCTCGACACGGGCGAAATCGACGTAGCGATCCTGATGGGGACGCCCAGCCACAACGGATTTCGCTGCGAGCCGCTATGGAGCGAGCGTATGCTAGCCGCGTTGCCCGCCTCGCATCCGTTGGCTAGACGGGACATAATTCACTGGACGGATCTTCGGGGCGAGCACTTCCTTCTGCCCGCGGCCGATCCCGGCCCTGAAATCCGCGACATGTTGCTTGGCAGACTTCCAATCTCGGGCGGTAAGCCTGACATCCGAATGTCGCGGGCGAGCCGTGAGACCGTGCTGAGCATCCTCGGCGTCAACTCGGGTGTTACCATTGTCTGCGAGGGATCGACCGGAGCGACCTATCCTAGTGTCGTCTATCGGCCGATTCATGGCGAACAAGGACCGGCACTGACCGGATACTCGGGTTGCTGGCGAGACGACAATCGCAATCCAGCGCTGCGGCGCTTTCTTGGATTTATCAAGGCCCGCTATGCGCTCTCTTTTGATTTCTCGCCAAGATTCCAGTAAATTAGGCGGCCAGTCGGTGGAGTAAATTTTTGATGTCGCAAGGCAGGACCATCATCATCGTGCTTGTCACTTTGGCCATCGGCTTCGCAGGTGGCTTTGTCTTGCGGCCGGTCATCGCCCCCCTTAGCCAAACAGCCGTCGCCGTCAGTCCGGCCCCGGCCGCGCCGCAGCCGACCGCAGCGCGCGGGACGCAGTATTTTGCGGCCAATATCGACGAGGCTCGGCAGATCGTAGCAGCATGTCGAGACGGTTCGATGCGCGGTGATGAATGCGCCAACGCCGAGCAGGCAGTTATCGAGGCCGATAGCCGCGATCGCTTCAAGCGTTTCACCGGCAACTGAGAAGCCGGGAACCCCTTAACTGCCTTGCGCGCGATGGCGACGAAAGCCGCGGTCGGTGTCCATGAAGCGCGCAAGCATAGGTGCCACCAGCTTTTCCGGCGGCATCGGCTGCTGGCCGGTTTCCGCCGCGAGCGCGGCGGCGTAGGCGACGAGATCGCGGTGGACTCCGGCGGGTAGTTCCACCGCCAGTTTGACAGGCCGGTCGTCCACCAATGGCCCCAGCTTCAATTTCGTCATCGTGTCGCTCCCAAAGGTTCGAGCACTAGGTCGCGGGTGATGACCACGCGCAGCGGATGGCCCGGCCGGATGGTAAGGGTCGGCCGCACGTTGAGCTGCCGCCGAACGATCTGCTGGCCGGTCTGATTGATCGTGTCTTGCGAGCCGCGCCGCAGCGCGCGGGTTAAGTCATCCTCGCTGTCCGCGCCCAGCTCGGCGCCGACGCCGAGCAGCGTCGAGACGGCCGCCGCCCTGAGCAGATTGCCCCAATGCTGATTCACGCGGTCCTGTAGGCCGGCGAAGCCGGCGCCGTCCGCGCCGGGTTGGCGCTCGAGGACGATCGAGCGCCCATCCGGCATGATGAGCCGATCCCAGGCGAGGAGCACACGGGTCTGCCCGGCGGTGATCTCGCTGTCGTATTCGCCGATCAACCGGGCACCTTGCGGGATGAGCAAGATGCGACCTGTCGGGCTGTCATATACGTTCTGCGTCACCTGAGCCGTGATCTGGCCGGGAAGATCGGACCTGATCCCGGTGATGAGCGCGGCCGGGATGATGCTGCCAGCCTGCACGATGTTGGGCGACACGGGTGCGGTCAGCCGCTCCGCGCTGACCGTGCGCGGGTTCGACGCCTGCGCCATGAAAGCGCGCCGTCCAGCTTGATCGCCCTGCGGTGCGCTCGCCTGCTGCGATGGCTGCGCGGCTTGGTCGGGTAAGATCAGCGATGGGGCCGGAGCCGCTCCGGCGTTGTTCGCGTCGCTCGCGTTGCCGCCGAGGAACACGCCACTCATCCGGGCAGCCTCGCGTTCCTGCTGGGCGCGCTGGCGCGCATCCTCCTCGGCCTGCGCGCGCGGATCGGGCTGGACCGGCTGCGTGCCGACCGGCGGCACGGGCACGTTCTCGCCGCGCTGCTGGGCGGACACGATCGGGCCGCCGAGGTCGCCGGGAAGTGGCGGCCCAAGGCGCGGCGCCTGAGCATAGTCCCTCGGTCCCGAGGTGATGGCTTCGGCCGTGGCGCGGCTCTCGGTGTTGTAGAGTTCTTCCGCTTGTCGCTCGCCTGCCGGCTTTAGGGCGTAGATCAGCGAGCCGCCGATACCGAGACCGGCGGCCACGCCTACGACTGTCAGCGCCTTGCGGGACAGACGCATGACGCGGGGCGGATCGCCTCGAAGCTGGAATGGCCTTGGATCGGCGGGAACAGGCTGCGGCGCGGCCAGCTCGGCGGAAGGATTGTCGGTGCGATCGTTCACGGCCGCCGCTCCCGTCCGTCGTCGCGCACGATGCGGACGCGCTGCTCGCTGCGGCGATCGCCCAAGCGCAACTCGGCGGCGGCGAACAACCTGTCCACCACCATGTAGCGGCCCTGCACGCGATAATTGACCAGCTCGGCGTCTCCGGCCGCGCCCGTCACAAACAGCGGCGGCATCTCGCCCTGCGAGATCCCCGCCGGAAACTCGATGAATACCTGCCCTGAGTCGTCAAACGCACGAACGGGCCGCCACGGCGCGCGGTCGCCCTCGATGCGATAGCGGAAGTTGAGCGAAGTCACATCCACGCCGGTCGCGGCCGGCGCTACCGCCGCAGCGGCGATGTTGCCGCCGCGTAGCGCGATGAGCTGATCTTGCGGGTAGGTCCACGACACTGAGGCCATGTAGGTCGCAGGTGTCGCGCGCAGCTCCAGATGATAGGTGCGCCGATCGGTGTTGATGACGAGGTTGGTGGCGAGGTCCGGCCGCGTCGGCTTGACGAGGATGTGGACGCGCGCGGTCGCGCCCGCGCCGCTGATTGTGTCGCCGATGATCCAACGAACGGTGTCACCGGCCGCGACTGGCCCCGGTCCAACGAGTTGCTCGCCCTCCTGCAAGGCGATGTCCGTCACTTGGCCGGGGGCAGTATAGATCTGATAGAGCGCACCATCCATCCAGGGATATTGCTGGATGGCATTGAGGAAGCCGTCACGCGCCGGCTGCACCCGCGCGGCGGCGTTTGCGTCGCCGACGCGCCTACGGGGATCGGCCGGCTCCGAGGCGCGAGGCGCATCCGGCAATGGCTTGAGCTGACCGGGAAGCGGCAGCGGTTCGGGAATAGTAACGATCTCCACCGGGCGCGGCGGCTCCGCGGCCGGCGTCGCGGCCACCTCGCGCGGTGGATCGTCGTAAGCGATGGCGGGCCGGCGGGCAGACGTAGTGGCGCAGCCGGCGAGTGAAGAGGCGGAAACGAGCAGCGCGGCGGTGACGGCGCGCCGGAAGGGAATGCCGGTCATTGCGACAGCTCCTTTGACCAGTTGAGGGCATTGACGAATACGCCGAGCGGATTCTTGCGAAGTGCGTCCGGCGTGCGAGGCGGCTGCACGACGATGGTGAGGATCGCCGACCAGCGCTCGGTGGCGGCGAGGCTGCCGTCCTGATAGCGGCGCTCCGTCCAGGCGACGCGGAAGCTGTCCGGTGATGCGCGGATGACGCTAGACACGTCCACCGCCACCTGAACCCGCCCCACGTTGGCGAACGGGTCGTTGGCGCGAGCGTAATCGTTGAGCGCGACAGCGCCCCGATCGGTGGTGAAGTCATACGCGCGAAGCCAGTTCTGACGAACGATGACCGGATCGGCCGGCACGCTCCTGACTTGCTCGATGAAGCGGGCGAGATGGAACGCGATCTGCGGATCGGTCGGGCGATAGCCGGCCTCGGCCGGTGCGACCGCCTGCGCCTCGCCGAGCCGATCGACTTGCACGACCCACGGAACGATGTGCCCGCGCGCCGATTGCCAGACGAGGCCGCCAGCCAGACCGCCCGAAAGGGCAAGCGTGCCGAAAAATGCGAGACGCCAGTTCTTCGCCTGCACGCGCGCCGAACCGATCCTGTCGTCCCAGGCTTGGGCGGCGCGCTGATAGGGCGTGGTCGGTTCGGGGGTCTGGCCGTAGCGGATGGTCGGTCGTCGGAACATAGCAGCTAGTCCTTCTGATGGAGATCGACGGACGAGCCGCTTCCACCGCCGTCGCCGGAACGCAGGGTGTGAGCGGCGATGGTCGCGCCGTGGGTCATGGTCTGGCGGCGCTTCATGGCCGACGCCCAAGCGGGCCTGTCGTCGGAGGCTTGTGCCGATGGCGAAGCGCCTCCTGAAATCGCGCCTCGCGTCGCGGTGACTGCTGCGCGACCGCCGGCGCGATAGCTGTCTTTCAGGGACGCGGCGGCTTTCCGTAGCGGGGAAATCGCCGCACCCGCCGCCGCTTGGCCGACACCGGCCGCGCCACCCGCGACGGCGGTTGCGCCGGTCTTGCCTGCCGAGCCGAGCGCATAGGCGCTGCTGGCGGCGCCGGAAGCAAAGGCGCTCCCTCGTGCCGCGCCGCCGATCGCGCTTGCAGCCGCGCCGACGCCGAGGCGTGCGGCGGCTGCACCGCCAACCAGCGCGCCGCCTGCGGCCAGCGCGGTCCCGGCGGCTGCGCCCGCGCCGAGGGCCGGCCCGCCTGAGACGATGCCGTTCGCTACGCCGGGGCCGAAGATCGCCAAGCCAAGCAGCGACAGCGCGCCGAGCGCGATCGACATCGCTTGCTCCAGCGTGGGCTCTGGGCCAGCGGCGGCGGTGAATTGACTGAACAACGTCGTGCCGATGCCGGTGATGACCGCGAGCACGAGAACTTTGATGCCGGTGGAGACGACATGGCCCAACACCTTCTCGGCCATGAAGGCGGTCTTGTTGAAGAAGGCGAAGGGCAGCAGCACGAAGCCGGCGAGCGTCACCAGCTTGAACTCGATCAGCGTCACAAAAATCTGGATCGCCAGGATGAAGAAGGCGATGACGACAAGCGCCCAAGCGAGCAGCAACACGACGATCTGCACGAAGTTCGTGAAGAACGAGATTGGACCGACCAGCTCTCCCGCCGCTTCGACCAGCGGCTCGCCAGCCTCCAAGCCGGTCGCGGCGATGAAACCAGGCCGCATGAAGTCGGCGATGCTCATGGCATCGCCCGTCGCCTTCAAGCCCAGCCCTGCGAAGGACTGGAACACGATCGTCGCCAGCGTCGAGAAATTACCGATAATGAAGGCAAAGACGCCGATGTAGAGCGTCTTTTTGATGAGGCGTTGAAGCACGTCCTCATCGGCGCCCCACGCCCAGAACAGGCCGGCAATCGTCAGGTCGATGGCGATCAGCGTGGTTGAGAGAAACGCGATCTCGCCGCCGAGCAGCCCAAACCCACTGTCGATATAGGTCGTGAAAACCTGTAGGAAGTTGTCGATGACGCCGGTGTCGTTCACGGCTGATTGCCTTCCCTGCCGAAGAACCGGCGTTGATGCGCCGCCCATGCCGCCTCGCAGCCGGAATCCGGCATGGTGAGCGCGCGGCAACGCGCGAGTTCCGCCGTAAAGGGATCGCGCTCGGCGCGTGCCGCCGCGGCGTTGGCCGCCTCCGGCGCGCGCGGCTCGGTGACGGCGGCGATCACCGCCACCGTCATCATGAGCCCGGCCAGCGTGGCGACGCCGGCGATCTTGACGGCTGCCGACATCGGCTCAGTTGCCGAGGAAGCGGCGGAGGCGTTCGCGCCCCTCGGCTTCGGCCGCTGCGTTTCGTGCCGCCTCCAGCGACTGTGCCCGGCCTTGGGCGGCCAGCAACGCCGCGATGTCGGCGAGCTGCTGCGATTGGAGCGCGAGAAGCTGGTTGCCGGCCTGTGCCGCCTGGAGCGCGCCTTGAGATGACTGGCTCGCCGACACGAGGCGGTCCATCGTCGCGCGCGAGCCGTCGATATTCCCGACGACGCCGGCTTGAACGCGGAGCGCGTCCTGAAACGCGCCTACGCTGGTCTCCCACCGCTCGCGCGCGTTTGCGACGAGCTGCCGTTGCGGGACCGACATGGCGCCGGCCGTGTATCGGCTGGTGAAAGCCTGGTCGATCTGGCCCACGTCATAGGCGATGCGCTGCGCCTGACCGAGCAACTGCTGGGTCTGGCGCACTTGGCCCTGCAACTCGGCGAGCGAGGATTGCGGGAGGCTCGCCAAATTGCGGGCCTCGTTGAGCAACGAAGTCGCCTGATTCTGTATCTGGCGAATCTGATTGTTGATCTGCTCCAGCGTGCGCGCGGCGGTCAGCACGTTCTGCGCATAGTTGGTCGGGTCATAGACGATCCCGCCGAGCTGCGCGTAGGCCGGCACGGGCGCCGCGATTGGAGCGATGGTCGCAGTGGCGAGGACGCCGGCCAGAATGGCGCGGCGCAGGGGAAGTCGGGTCATAGCGGTAACTCCTGCTGGCGGGGGGGAAGAAGCTCGATCGCCCAGGCGCAGCCGCGATGGCGCAGCCATTCGGCCGCGAATGCGGTTTGGCCGTGAGTCTCGATGATGTCGGCGATGCGGAGCTGATCGGCCTTGGCCGACGCGGCGGAAAAGGCCAGCGCGACCTCGCCCAGCCCCAGCTCGAACAGCCGGTTGCCGCGCCGTGACTGGCAATGTTAGTCGCGCTTAGGTGTCGCCCGGCTGAGGATTTCGATCTGGCGGGCGTTAAGCCCGAACCGCTCGTAGATGGCGGCGATCTGCGGTTCGGCGGCGCGCTCGTTCGGCAGGAAGATGCGCGTCGGGCAGCTTTCGATGATGGCCGGGGCGATGCTCGACGTTTCGATGTCCGCAAGGCTCTGCGTGGCAAAGACGACGCTGGCGTTCTTCTTGCGAAGGGTCTTCAGCCACTCGCGGAGCTGCGCTGCGAAGTCCGGGCTGTCGAGAACCAGCCAGCCCTCGTCGATGATGATGAGTGTCGGTGAGCCGTCCAGCCGGCCGCCGATCCGGTGGAACAGGTAGGACAAAACGGCGGCGGCGGAGCCGGCGCCGACCAGTCCTTCGGTCTCGAACGCCTGCACGGCGGCTTCGCCCAGGCGCTCGTCCTCGGCGTCGAGAAGCCGGCCCCACGGCCCGCCGATGCAATACGAGGCGAGCGCCTGTTTGAGCTGCTGGTTCTGCAACAGCACGGCAAGGCCGGTCAGCGTGCGTTCGCTGACCGGTGCCGACGCCAGGGAGTTGAGCGCCGACCAGACATGCTCCTTGGCCTGCGGATCAACCGCGACGCCTTCGGACGCGAGGATCGCCGCCAGCCATTCCGCCGCCCACGCTCGCTCGGCCGGATCGTCGATGCGGGCGAGCGGTTGGAGCTGCACCCCGTCTCCGGTTTCGTCGGCAAGCATTCCGCCGAGATCCTGCCAGTCGCCGCCCATGCCGATCACGGCGGCGCGGATGCTGCCGCCGAAGTCGAAGGCAAAGACCTGGCTGTTCTCGTAACGGCGGAACTGCATCGCCATCAGCGCGAGCAGGACCGATTTGCCGGCGCCGGTCGGGCCGACGATCAGCGTGTGGCCGACATCGCCGACGTGAAGGGAAAACCGGAACGGGGTCGAGCCTTCGGTTCTTGCGTAGAGCAAGGGGGCTGCACCGAAATGCTCGTCCCGTTCCGGCCCCGCCCATACTGCTGACAGGGGGATCAGGTGGGCGAGATTGATGGTGGAGATCGGGGGCTGGCGGACGTTGGCGTAGGTGTGGCCGGGAAGGCTTCCCAGCCACGCTTCGATCGCGTTCATCCCCTCGGGGATGACGGTGAAATCGCGGCCCTGGATGACCTTCTCGACCAGCCGCAGCTTCTCGGCGGCGATGGCGGGATCGCGATCCCATACCGTCACCGTGGCGGTGACGTAGGCCATGCCGGCATAGTCGGCGCCCAGCTCCTGCAAGGCGGTGTCCGCGTCGGCGGCCTTGTTCGAGGCGTCGCTGTCGAGCAGCGTGCTCGCCTCGTTGGTCATCACCTCCTTCAAGATGGCGGCGACGGACTTACGCTTGGCGAACCACTGGCGACGGATGCGGGTAAGCAGCTTGGTCGCGTCGGTCTTGTCGAGCATGATCGCGCGCGTGGACCAGCGATAGCCGAACGCCAGCCGGTTCAGCTCGTCGAGCAGCCCCGGAAACGTCGAGCTGGGAAAGCCGGTAATGGTGAGCGTGCGGAGATGATGGTCGCCCAGGCAAGGCTCCAGCCCGCCGGTTAACGGTTCATCGGCGAGCAGCGCGTCCAGGTGCATCGGCGTCTCGGGCACGCGAACGCGCTGGCGGCGGGTCGAGATCGTCGAGTGGAGGTAGGTCAGCGTCTCGCCGTCATCGAGCCACCGGACCTCGGGTACGAAACCCTCGACCAAATTGAGCACGCGGTCGCTGCGATCGGTGAAGCCTTTGAGCAGCTCCCACGGATCGACGCCGGTGGTGGACCGGCCCTCGTAAAGCCAGCCTTCGGCCCGCGCGGCTTCCTCGGCCGGCGGCATCCACAGCAACGTCAGGAAATAGGCGCTCTCGAAATGCGCGCCTTCCTCACGGAACTGTTCGCGCCGCTCCATATCGACCAGCGCAGAAACGGGATCGGGAAACTCGGACTCGGGGTAGTCGAGCGCGGGACTGCGCTGCGCCTCCACAAAGATCGCCCAACCGGAGCCTAGGCGCCGGAGCGAACTGTTCAAGCGAGCCGTGGTGGCGACCAGCTCGGCCGGCGTCGCACTGTCGAGATCAGGGCCGCGGAAGCGTGCGGTGCGCTGGAACGACCCGTCCTTGTTGAGCACGACGCCTTCGCCGACCAACGCGGCCCAGGGCAGGAAGTCCGCAAGGTGCGCGGCTTTGCTGCGATATTCGCGCAAGCTCATCATGGCTGCATCCATGTCGGGAAGCGGAGATGGCGCCGGGCCACGTCCACGAACTGCGGATCGCGTCGTGCAACCCATACGGAAAGCGCGTGGCCGATCGCCCAAATGACCAGGCCCGCGATCCAGAGACGCAGGCCGAGGCCGATCGCGCCGGCCAGCGTCCCGTTGACGATGGCGAGCGACCGCGGCGCGCCGCCGAGCAAAATCGGCTCGGTCAGCGCCCGGTGGACGGGGGCATAGAAACCCGCGATCGGCTCGGCTGCGTCCTGCATCAGACCAGCGCCCCGCCGCCGAACGAGAAGAACGACAGGAAGAAGCTCGACGCGGCGAAGGCGATGCTGAGACCGAACACGATCTGGATCAGCCGGCGGAAGCCGCCGGAAGTGTCGCCGAAAGCCAGCGTCAGGCCGGTCACGATGATGATGATGACCGCGACGATTTTCGCCACCGGCCCCTCGATGCTTTCGAGGATGCTTTGCAGCGGCGCTTCCCACGGCATCGACGATCCGCCCGCGTGGGCCGGAACGGCAAAGGTCAGCGCGACGACGCTGGCGGTGGTGGCGAGCATGGCGCGACGCGCGCCATGCCGAATGGCATGGATCATGGCAGGTCTCCGGGCTGGGGTTCGGGAAGCGGGGTAAGGCGGTAGTCGCCGGTCGCGGCGTCGAGTCCTTCGACGCGGGCCAGCTCGGCGAGACGCCGGCCGTGCGCGTCACGGAGCAGCACGGCGATCAGGTCGATGGTCTCGGCGATCAGCGCGCGAGGGACCGTCACGACAGCCTCTTGAACGAGCTGCTCCATGCGGCGGAGCGCGCCAAGTGCGGTGCCGGCGTGAATGGTGCCGATGCCGCCCGGATGGCCGGTGCCCCAGGCTTTGATGAGGTCGAGCGCCTCGGCGCCGCGCACCTCTCCGATCGGGATGCGATCCGGCCTAAGCCGTAGCGACGAACGGACCAGCTCGGACAGTGACACCACGCCGTCCTTCGTCCGCATGGCGACGAGGTTGGGCGCGGCGCATTGCAGCTCGCGCGTGTCTTCGATCAGAACGATGCGGTCGGTCGTCTTGGCGACTTCGGCTAAGAGCGCGTTGACCAGCGTGGTCTTGCCGCTGCCGGTGCCGCCGGCGACGAGAATGTTGGCGCGAGCCGATACGCCTTCGCGCAGCGCCGTCGCCGCGTCGGCCGACATGATCCCGGCGTTGGTGTAGTCGTCGAGTGTGAACACCGCGACGGCGGGCTTGCGGATAGCGAAGGCGGGAGCCGCTACGACAGGCGGCAGCAAGCCCTCGAATCGTTCGCCGCCCTCGGGCAGTTCCGCCGACACGCGGGGACTGCGCGCATGAACCTCGACGCCGACATGATGAGCGACCAGGCGCACAATGCGTTCGCCGTCGGCGGCGGTCAGCGTCTCGCCGGTATCGCTAACGCCTTCGCCGAGCCGATCGAGCCACAACCGCCCGTCCGGGTTTAGCATCACCTCGATCACGGTCGGGTCGTCCAGCCATGCCGCTATCGACGGCCCGAGTGCGGTGCGCAGCATCCGCGCGCCGCGCGTCTTGGCCTCGGATCGGATCGGATGAACTGTCAAGGAACTGGCCCCTGCGAAGGGCCGGGCGAACCGCCGCCCGGCTGTCGGGGCACAGCAAGAGACGCACAAATACTTTCGCTGCAACAGCTACTTGCAGGCGTAGTAGAGGGGACGGCAGATACGTTGCCGGCGGCGGAATTTCTTTTCGACTACACGGTCGTCGGCGCGTCTATTCAGTCCGACTCGGACGACGCGGAGCGCGGCCAGACATCTTCCGGTATCTCGTCCATCAAGCTCTTGCCGCTGGCGAAGCGCCGGCCGAGCGTCTCGACGAAACCTTCGTAGCGCTTGCGCCCCTTCACTTGCGCAGCCGCTTGATCCTCGTCGGGCAATGGCGGCGTCACCGTCAGCCAGAACCGCACGAACAATGTCAGTGCCTCAATCGTGAGTCCGGTGTCGCGCTCCAGCCGCTGGACCTGACGCGACAAGCGATCGAGCCGTCGAGCGAACGCCGCCTCCATGCGGTCGGCCCCGTCCGGCGAGAGGTAGGAGGCGACCGCTGCCTCCACGATCGCCGAGCGGGAGATGCGGCGACGTATCGCCAGCTCGTCAACCTGCTTGGCGAGTGCTGGCGGGAAATAGACATTGAGGCGGGTCCGCATGATCCCTCCTACAGCTCGATGCCGTCGCCAGGGTCGAGCGACGCCTGACGCGCAAGACCCTGCATCCGGCGCCGGACGGCAGCTTGCCGAGCCGCGTCATCCTGTTCGTCATCGACAATCGCAAACTCCTGCGCCGGGGGCGGCGATGTCTCCGACGCGATGGCAACATGCTCAGGCAATTCGGGCTCACGGCGCAGCCCGCCGTTGGCGGCATCTTCCTGTGCCCGGACGATCCGCGCCACGTCGGCCGGATCGGCGGCGGCCGAGCGCCCGGTCCAGTCGTCCGGCCGCGTCGCGCTTGCTCCCGGCTTGGGTGCATCCGTAATTCGCTCTGCGAGCCGATGGTCCTGAAAGTAGCGGGCCTTCTTCGCGCGGATTGGGTGAACGCCCGCCACCATGACGATCTCGTCGTCGGGCGGAAGTTGCATCACTTCGCCGGGTGTAAGGAGCTGCCGGGCCGTCTCCGACCGCGACACCATCAAGTGGCCCAGCCACGGCGACAGGCGATGGCCGGCATAGTTCTTCATCGCGCGCATCTCGGTCGCGGTGCCGAGCGCGTCCGATACGCGCTTGGCCGTCCGCTCATCGTTGGTGGCGAAGCTCACCCGGACATGGCAGTTGTCCAGGATCGCGTTGTTCGGCCCATAAGCCTTCTCGATCTGATTGAGGCTCTGCGCGATCAGAAATGCCTTGAGCCCGTAGCCGGCCATGAACGCCAAGGCAGACTCGAAGAAGTCGAGCCGGCCTAGTGCGGGAAACTCGTCGAGCATCAGGAGCACGCGATGGCGGTTGCCCTTCGGGGTCAGCTCCTCGGTCAAACGGCGCCCGATCTGGTTGAGGATGAGGCGGATGAGCGGCTTGGTGCGCGATATGTCGCTGGGCGGCACGACCAGATAGAGCGTCGCTGGCCGTTCGCCCTCCACCAGATCCGATATGCGCCACTGGCAGGCCCGCGTGACCTGTGCCACGACAGGATCGCGGTAGAGACCGAGGAATGACATGGCCGTGCTGAGCACGCCCGACCGCTCGTTATCCGACTTGTTCAGCAGCTCCCGAGCAGCGCTGGCGACGACAGGATGCACGCCGGCTTCGCCAAGGTGCGGCGTCGCCATCATCGCGGCCAGCGTTTGTTCGATCGTGCGCGACGGATCGGACAGGAACGACGCTACGCCGGCGAGCGTCTTGTCCGGCTCGGCGTAGAGGACGTGCAGGATAGCGCCGACCAGCAGCGAGTGCGACGTTTTTTCCCAATGGTTCCGGCGCTCCAGGCTTCCTTCGGGATCGACCAGCACGTCCGCCACATTCTGCACATCGCGCACCTCCCATTGGCCGCGCCGCACCTCCAGCAACGGGTTGTAGGCAGCCGATGCGGCATTGGTCGGATCGAACAGCAGAACGCGGCCGTGCCGCGCGCGAAAGCCCGAGGTCAGTGACCAGTTCTCGCCCTTTATGTCGTGGACGATCGCGGAGGCCGGCCAGGTGAGTAGCGACGGCACAACCAACCCAACGCCCTTGCCGCTCCGCGTCGGAGCGAAGCACAGCACATGCTCAGGGCCATCGTGGCGTAGATAGTCGCGGTCGAGTCTGCCGAGCACTACGCCGTTCGCCCCCAGCAGCCCGGCCGCCCGAACCTCCCGCGTCGTCGCCCAGCGTGCCGAGCCGTAGGTTTCGGCGTTCTTCAACTCGCGCGCACGCCACACAGACATTCCAATGGCGACGGCGATCGACACGAACCCGCCCGACGCGGCGATGAACGCGCCGGTCTTGAAGATGGCTGGTGCGTATGCGTCGAAAGAGAACCACCACCAAAAGAAGGCCGGTGGCGGATAGACACGCCAGCCTGCGACAACAAACCAAGGTGGCCCCAGCTCGGGTTGATACGCCAAGGCCGCGGCGGTCCATTGCGTCGCGCCCCACACACCAGCGAGCACGATCAGAAAGACGGTGATGATCTGGCCCCACAGGATTTTCGTCGCGGACATGGCTGTCTCCTTGTCAGAGGCCGAGGCCGCGCTTGCGGCCGAGTGCTAGGTCGATCCCGCCACCAGCGCGGATAACGCCGGACACTTGGCGACCGAGCTTCTGTTCGAGCGCGCTGGCCCAGGGCACGAGACGGAAGCCGAGCCCGTCGTCGATCATGGCGAAGCGACCGGAGGCGAGTGCGAGGCGCTGGCGGACGACGCCGGCGATCTTTTCGCCGGAGGTGGTCGAGCGATACGCAAGGCCCGTCTCGCCGGCGATCTTCGCGCCAACGGAGTCCAGCTCGCGCTTGCGCAGCGTGTCGAGCAAGCCGCGCTCGAACACCGTGCGTTGGCCATAGCGGCGCGCCAGCCCTTCGCGGACGAGATGATCGGTGCGGGCGTCCATGGCCCGGCGCACCTCGGCGCCGAACCCGCCGTCCGCGACGCCGGCGCCGCGCTCGATCAAGCGATGGTCGAGCCAGGTCGCACCGGGCGCCTTGACCTGCGCGGCAAGGTCTAGGTCCGAGCGCGTGGCGAGGATCAGCGTCGGCTTCGCTTCGCCGGGGCGGCCGACGCCGCGCAGCTCGACGATGCCGCCGAGCGCCGGGCTGTGCTCCAGCGCCTCGATGCCGGGAAGCCGGACGTGGTGGGTGCGCCCATCGGTGCCGTCGATCACGGCATAGGCCGTGCCGGTCAGCTCGTCGTGAAGTCCCTTGTCGATCAGCCGGCCGGCGATCGGCTTCTCGGGCGCGCCGCTGACAACGGCGTAGCTGTCGAGCGGCCGATCCTGGCCGCGCTCTTTCAACGCCGCGCCGATCGTGCGGATGATGTCGCCGCGCGCGGCCAGTTCGCGCAGCCTGGTTTGCGCGCCTTCCGCCACCGCCCACTGTCCGGACTCGCCCTCGGCGGCGAGCCCCATCGTCTCCAGATGCTGCAAGCGTCCGACCATCAGCCGGCGGAGCCGCGGATCGTCCGGGCCGGGCCGCTCGGGGCGAAGGTCGATCACGCCCAGCTCGTCAGCGGCCCGGCCGATCTCGGTATCGAGCCGCGTCCAGCGCTCGGCCGTCACCTCTCGGTCGAGCGCGCGCTGCACCTCATGCTCGGGCTTCGGTCCGAGCTCGGCGAAGGCCAGTTCCTCGGCGCGCGAGCGAAGATTGTGGCTGATGTAGTCGCGGGAGATGACAAGATCACCGCCTTCGTCGTTGACGCCGCGCACGAGCAGATGGACGTGCGGATTGTCGGTGTTCCAGTGATCGACTGCGACCCAATCGAGCCGCGTCCCCAGGTCCGCCTCCATCTGCCGCATGAGGTCGCGGGTATATTCGCGCAGGTCGGTCAGGTCGGCCGCATCCTCGGGCGACACGATGACCCTGAAATGGTGCCGGTCATCCTTGCAGCGCTCGGCGAAGCCGCGATCGTCGGCGCGGTCCCCCTCGGCGTCGAACATGCGCGTCGGCGAGCCGTCGCGGGTGACGCCTTCGCGCTTCAGATAAGCAATATGCGCGGACAGCGGCGCCATGCGCCGGCCGCCCCGGCTGCGCGTGGTGACGGGCAGCATCTTCACCACGACCCGCCGGCCCGAACCGAACAGCCGGCTACGCGCGAATGCCGTGCGGCCCCGGCCGAAACTGGATTGGCCGCCACGACGCGACGCTCCGCCGCTGTGCCGGCCGGCGCTGTGCAGCGCGGCGACGCGCAGCACCTCGGCCACCAGCCCGCGAGCATTGCGGCCCTGCGCCTTGCTGCGCTTGGCCTTGCCCGGCCGGACACGAAACTCGCTGTCCTCACTCATGGGCGGGCCGCTTTCGGCCGAAAATGGCTCATGGTGTCATTCGAGGTATTGATTTCGTTCGCTTTTCTCTTCCGCGCGGCACGCGCGCCGACCGACGCACCCGCGTGAAGCCACGGAAAAACCTCGGCTTTTCGGCGAAACGGGGTGCGGCTTATATCTTGCCCTCGTCTGTCCCTGCCGTTTTCTCCCTCCCCAGCCACTTTCCTGCTCGGGACGGATGATGGGGATGATGCGCAAATCATTGCGGTCGGCCCGCGCGGGCGCGGGGCACGAACAGCGTGTCCCCCGGCTCGCTCGAAGGCGAACCTGCGGAGCGAACGTCACCGGATGTCGGCCCATCGGCTGGCAGCTCCGACGCGGGCTCCTCGCCGTCTGACTGCACGGAAACGGTTTCGGGCGAGGCGCTTGCGGTGCGGATGAACAGCGCGGCCCGCCGCCATGCGAAAGGGTCGGGCGGCGCAGACACCGCCACTTCAGGCGTGCCCGGCGTGCCTGCGATGGGCGCGAGCTGGGCGAGGTAGCCGACCGTCTCGGGCGGCAGCGGACGGCCGCGCGACAGATAATCGTCGTAGCGGCCCGGCCCGGCATTATAGGCCGCCAGCATCGCGCTCGCGTTGCCGTAGCGGTCGTGCATCGCGCGCAGATAGGCCGCGCCCGCCATAATGTTGTCGCGCACGTCGAAGGGGTCAGCGCCAAGGCCATGCCGAATGCGAAGATCGGCCCAGGTCGCGGGCATGATCTGCATCAATCCCATCGCACCCGCGCGCGAGACGGCGCGCGAGTTGCCGCCGCTCTCGACGCGCATCACCGCCCATATCCATGCCTCGGGGATGCCGAACCGCCGCGCGGCATCGGCGACGTGGCCGGCGTAGGGATGAACCGCCGCCGATCGCGCGGCCGGCAAATCCTGCGCCGTCGCCGCGACCGGCGCAGCCCCGCCGGACAGCAGCGCGACGGCCAATGCCAACGCCGATCCGACTCCACTCCGCCGCCAGCCTGCCAGCGTGCTCGCTACGCTCAAGGGTGCGCGCGCTGCGCCGGCCTGCGGCCGCCCTTGACCTTCGCTGCGCGCCCCGGCCGGCCTGCGACCGAGCGGGACGGAGGGATGAGACGGCTTTCCCGCGAACAAAGGGATGATGGACAAGCGCACCGGATCAGTCCTGCTCGCGCGACTTCGGCTGGCGGTTCCAGCGCAGCGACCAGGCCGACTTGTCGCCGGTGTTCTGGAACAGCGCGGCGCGGAGCGGCTGCGCGAAGGCGGGATCGTCGATGCGCAGCGAGACGTAGTCCCCGGCGCGTTCGCCGGTCTCGTTCCAGCCCGCGCCGATCTCTGGCCCTTCGCCGCCGTCGCCGCGATGAACGCGCCAGTCCGGCGCCTTTTCGGCGTCGCTCGCCTCGGCCGGGACGATCGAGATGCGGATGTCGAGCGTCGCCGTCTCGATGATGCCTTCGTAGCCGCTGGCGGTACGGAAAAAGCTGCCGATCTGCATGGGACTCTCCTTAGGGTTGGCAGGGACAAGCGGGTTCAGCGCCACGCGAGCGGCGCGTTCGGGGTGTCGCGGGTGAGCACGGGCATGGCGCGGCCGAGCACGGTCGAGGCCGGCAGCGGCCCGAAATAGCGGCCGTCCATGCTGTCGGCGTGATCGGGATTGAGCATCAGCAGCTCGCCGGCGCGCAGCGTGCGGCAGCCCTGCCAGACAGGCAGCGACCGGCCTCGTCCATCACGCGCCAAGGCGACGACGACCGGCCGTGCATCGACGCTCACCACGGCGCCGATCCGGCACACGCGCTGCCCGGCCTTAGCCGCGACATGCTTCAACAGCGGCACGCGCTCGCCGAGATAGCCGCGCTCGGCCAGCCACCGCGCCAGCGGCGCGGGCGGCGTCACGGCGACCAGCGCGCCGATAGCGGGATCGCGGTCGGGCTCGATGCGGTAGAGGCCGAGCGGCGCGCTCGCGCTGGCGTTCCAGATGACGCGCGGCAGCGGGTCGAATACCGCGACGGCGGTGAACGACACGGCGAACAGCGACGCGGCGGAAGCCGTCGCGATGGTCCATCCACGGCGCGTCATCCTTCGATCTCCCGGCGCTTGAGCCAGGCGCGATGACGCTCCAGCGTATAGGGGCGCGGCTGATGTCCGGCGGCGATGCGGTTGGCGACGTGTCGCCAATGATCGGGCGCGGCATCGCAGGGATCGACGCCCGCGGCCTCGGCCGCGTCGATTGCGGCGAGCACTTGGCTGACCTTCGGCCAGCCCTCGATCTTGAGCAGGATGTCGCCGCCGGGCCGCACGAACGGCAGCGTCGTGAACGGCTCGCCCACGCCGACCGCGCGCACGATGTCGATGCGCGAGCTGACCGTGCCGTAGTCGTTGGCGGCCCAGCGGACGAACGCGAAGATGGCGCCGGGACGGAAGCGGACGATGCGGCGGCGGCGGTCGACGATCTCGTCAACGGCGACGCGCCCGAACCTGATCCAGTGCTCGATCCGCTTCTCGATCCAGGTCAACTCGACGCGAGTCATACCGTCGTCGGACGGCTGGCGATGACGCATCGGGGACGGGGGGACGGTCATCGCCGGCTCCGGGCGATGGCCGAGTCCGCGCGCGGCATGAGGTCGTCCTGTCCCGGATCGGATGTCGAATGCTTGATGCCGATGTCGGCCCAGGCGCGCAGGTCATCGACCGAATAAACCACCCGGCCGCCGATGCGGCGGTAGGCCGGCCCGGTCCCAAAATAGCGGTGCTTCTCAAGGGTGCGGCCGGAGAGGCCGAGAAAGCGCGCGGCTTCCGGCGTGCGCAGAAAGCGGGGCGGCAGGTTGGTGGGCGTATCGGACAAGTGACGGCTCCTGCGGGCGGTGGCGGCAGGAGGCGTAATTGTCAGAAGGGAGGCGGCCGGGTGGGGTATGAAGATGTGCGGCTGCACGGATGTGCCCCCCCCCCCCCCGCGCGGGGTGGCAGCGGGGAGCGGATCAGCGGATGCGGAGCAGCTTGCGGTAGTCGCCGTTCATCATGGCGATGCCGTCGCGGACCAGCCGGACGACGAACGACCGCGCGGCGGACATCTTCCAATCGCTCGCGGACAGCCGCGCCGCCTCGTCGCGCCCGAGCGCCACCGCGATCTCGCGATAGGTCGCGCCGCCGTCGCGCAGGTCGAGCGCGCGGAGCATCAGGTCGAGCCGGGCGAGCCGATAGGCGGTCAGCGGCCAGCCGCGCGGCAGCGGCCCGGCGGCGCGGCCGAGCAGGCGGCGATGGAAGCGCAGCAAGCTGGCGATGCGGGTGACAAAATCCTTGTCGAGCGGGATGACGGCAGCGAGCGGCCGGCCGGGCTGCGGATCGCGCAGCCACAGCCGATGCTCACCCGCCGCGTCGGCGACGATGACATGGCGTCCGTCGATGCCGGCTAGGTCGGCGAGCAGCCCGCCGAGTGCGCGAGGATCGACCGGCGAAGCGCTGTCGAATCCTTCCGGCGCTGCGTCGAGGATGACCGTGACGGCGGTCAGTTCCGGGCGCCAGGGGACCGGCTCTGAGAGGTCATCCGGCGCCGTAGCGAAAGGACAACCCCCATCGCCGCGCGAAGGCCATCTCGGCGGCACTTTGCGCGACGGCGCCGCTTGCGATGCGCTGCTGCATCTGCTTGTGTTCGGCGCGATAGGTGCGGTTTCGGCGTAGAAACTCAGCGGCGAAATCGGCGCGCCCGAGGGCGCCGGACAGTCCGTCGGCGCGCCGCTGGCGACGCCTTGGCGGCGTCGGCATTGCATCCTCCCAACCGCGCTTAGCGCGCGTCAGGAGCGCAACATCTTCCGGTTGTCCTGGCTATTATAGCGCAAAGATAGCGATCAACCGTGCGGCGAAGGCGGCGCGAATACTTCCAATTTGGGGTTCAATCTTAACGATTTAGCGGCCGGTTGCAGCCGAGCAGATGCGCATATCCAATCTCTGTCATCCACCGCGCGCGGGCAAGATGACTCTCGTGCATCGCCTTGGCGCGATGGGGTTCCGCGCCCACGTCGATGCCGAAAATAGCGGCGGCAATCTCCCGCCAGTCGGTCCCTTCTGCGTCAGCATCGAGCAGGCGAAGATAAGCGGTCAAATGGCCTTCGTCGTACTCGGTGAGTTGCGGCGAATCAGGCGCTCGGTCATGAAAATGGTTGTTGCCCATCATGCCCTCACGTCTTGGCCCGCGTTAACCAATAGACCCTCGGCGAAGCATTTTCGATGCGCTTGCTCAGCATAACTAGGTGCGCAATCCGCATTGCTCGACAATCACTCACGGAGCTGCTGGTTTGCGGTGCGCCCCCGCAAACAGCTCCTGAACCCGTGATCGGGGAGTGGTAAACCGCGTTTAGTCGGCCCTACGACCTTTAGCACCGGAGCGCCTGGACATACGTCGCAGGCTCCCCGACCGCATGGTCAAGGATTCGCGGCGTCGTTTCGGCCGACACCAAACCGCTAAACGTGGGGCTACCAACCCCAGGCCGCCGCGTAGCGGCCCGCTGTCCTTTTAGGACAGCGGCAGGGATTTTACCACTACCCAGCGCGAGCCGGGCGCCAGCCCGGCGAGCGCGCCATTGCAGTCGCGCGGACCTATGGGGCGCGCGACTGCCGCCGATCCGGTGCAGCGGATCGGCGCGAAATCGCGGAAGCCGCAGGGCCGGAACTTCGACCCTGCGGCGGCGAACCTTAGGCTGCCTTGAGGCGCTGCATTCCCTCGGCGAGCGTCCAGAGCGCGCGGTTCAGCGTCACATTCTGGTCGATGCCGTTGATCGCGCGAGTCTGTGCGCGGCGGATACGGCCCTCGGCGTTGCGCTTGCGGCCCTGCAATCCGCCCCGAATGACATTCTCCTGAATGACATTGAATGTGGTCCACAAGCTGCGGTCCACATCCTCGCGCCGGCGCGGCTCGATGATCTGCTCGGGCCGCAGCGGGCTTTCATCCTCTCCGTAGCGAGCGACAAGGCTAACCTCGCCGAGCAACCGCCGCTCGTCCTCGGAAAGCTGGATGGACTTCATCGACTCGCTGGCGTCGATCAGCCGGGGGAAGTCCTCGGCGACGGCATAGACGCCCTCGATAATGTCGTGCTCGATGTCGCCCTTGTGCGGAACGCGGACCTCCTCGAACCGCTCGCCCGCGATCATGCTGTTGGTGCAAACGAACCGCAGCATCCCGGCGAACATCTGATAGGCGCTGGTCCCGTCATGGCTGTTCACGATGATGACTTCGGCGGCCTCGGCCTTGCCGATGCCCTCGTCCCGGCGCAGGCGCAGCATATGCTTGGCGTGGCCGTGGCGGCTTCCATCACGCGGCACCGACTGGACAGCGAAGAAGGGGAACCATCCTTCACGGCGCAGTCCCTCCACAACGTCGATAGTGGGCACATAAACATACCGCTCCGAACGGCTGTCGTGCGCCTCACGGGCGAAGATGGACGGGACGTGCCGATAAAGCGCCTCGTTGTCGAGCGGCTCCCGACCGCTGATCTGATGGGCGTTGCGGCCAAACCGCGTGGCAAGTTGATGATACATGGCTGAACTCCTTGAGCTTGGGTTTCCGCGCAGCGGAGCGCCGCGCTGAAACCCTGCCCGTCGGCGAGACCGGGGGTGCAAACGGAAGGCGGCTTCGCGGGGAACCGGCTGCACTGAGCGAAGCGAGGGAAGCTGGGCGGAAGCCGCTTGCAGTGCGCCGGGGGCAGAGCCCCAAGCACCGCGCCGCTCTGCGGCGCCAGCAAACAGCCCTTGCCATTTGTTCCTGTTTTGATCCAAACCGGCGGCAAGGAGTCGGTATGAGCATCACGATCACGGGACAGCCCGGCCGGCGCATCGCGGTCGCGGGCGACATCACCAAGACGCTACGCGTGCCCTATGACGCGGTTGAGGAGCGTTTCCTGCTGGCGGCAAGCGACGGTTCGCTGATCGAAGGTCGCCTCGAAGCCGAGGAGGATCGCTTCGATTTCCGAGTCGTGGTGGACGGTGCCGGTTTCTCGCGCATCGGCCCCGGCAAGCTGACGCTGGACTGGGCTGTCGAATGGGTGGCGATTGCGCCCTACGATGCCGGCGCGCTGCCGGAGCGCGCACCGATGCCGCTTCCGCTGTTCGATTCGCTGCCCGGCTAGCCAACCTTTCCCGACAAGAGGCGCCCCGCTCCGTGGAGCGGGGCGCTGCGGCGGATCAGCGAGACCAGATCAGCGCGTACTCGCCGGCGGTATCGGTCTCTGAGAGGGTGGCGTAGATCGGTGCCGGGAAGGTCGGATCGTCGAGCTTGACCGAGAAGTAGGCGCGATCCTCGCGGCTGGTCTTCTTCCAGGCGGCCCCAATGTCGAGGTTGCCGACGGTGACGCGGAAGTCGGGAGACTTGTCGCCATTCCTCTCAATCGGGCGGAAGACGGCCTTGGTGTTGAGGGTGAGCGTCTTGATGACGCCGTTGAACTCGCCCTTGTCATTGGCGGTGAAGGTGCCGATAATAGCCATGTCGTAATCTCCATTTGCTCGAGCCACGCCCATCGCGGCCTCGATGGCGATCGACGGATCGGTGGCGAGCGGCTGCGCACCGTGGGCGGCCGGAACGAAGTGCAGGACGGCGGCGGGCGGCTTTTTTGGATCGCGATGCAAAGCCGGAGGCGGCGGAAAAAAGCCGTGCGACGCCGTTGCGCCAAGACGATCGAGACGGAGGCGTCCTCCGATCAGATCAGGCCATTACGAGGCTGTGCGGGGAGGTCGGCAAATATCGGGGCGGAACATGGCATCGACGGCGCCATGCCTCACGCGGGCCAAGAGCATCAGCGGGCGTTAGCCGGTCCCCCGCTTGGCCGGGCGATCATCACTGCCGAGGACGTGAAGCGAAGGCGAGCGTTCGCCTCGTGAAGTCGGCCAGCTCGCGATCGTTAATCGCCTCGGTTTGGTAAGCCGGGTTCTCATCGTGGTGATAGCGGTTGCCGAAGTCGAGAAGCGCCCGTAGCTCGGCGGTGTCGTTTGGCCCCAGTATCTCGTCGGCCGTTCCGAGCCGTTGACGGCAAATATCTGCGAACTGACCGAGCTTACCGCCGGGCCTGAACTCCGCGGGGAAGGCGACGCGGACAAAGGTTTCGAGCATCGGGCGAAGCGACTCCGCGATCTTGCGCTCGACGGCCGGGTCCGCCGCTTGGAGATAGGCGAGCGCATCGGCGTGTCTCTTGTCGTGCAGCGTAATCATGTCGCCGGTGACGTCCCAGGCCACCAGCGTCGAGCCCTGCTGCGCGCGCACAACCTGGAGCGAGGCGCGCGGGAGCGCGCCGCACTTTTCCCAGACATTGAGGATGAACGGCTTCGAGTGCGAGAGGACGATGACCTGCCCCACGGCGCCCGCGAGACGGTGAATCTCTTGCACGGTGTGCAGGGTGCGGTGCTCATCAAGGCTGCTCATAGGATCGTCGATCACGACAATCTTCTGCGCGAGCGCCTGGTCACGTTCGAGCGTGGCGAAAAAGAAGGCGAGCGCCAAGGTGTTGCGGTCGCCAGCACTCAGCGCGGTCCGGAAACACGGTCCCTCGGCAGCGTTGAGCCCCACGGCGATATTGTTGATGAGCACATTGTAGTTGGCGGCCGATCCGCCGCGATTGTTCACGGGGGCGACGTTGCCCAAGCGAAAGCCGGCGTTGAAACGACGCAGATAGTCGTTCACCGCGTCTTGGTAGGCCGGGAAGACGTTCTGACGATATTGGTTCAGCGCCTCGCGGGCTTGGTCCCGCGCGGTCTCGGTCCGGCCCTTCTCATCGCGCTCGTCAACATAGGCGGTGCAGAGCGCGGCCATGTCCGGCTGATGTCGGGCCTCGACAGCGCGAAGCCGCGTCAGATCGGCGGCAAGCGCGGCGACGTTGGCCGCGCGCGCTTCTTCCTTGACGAGTGCCAGAGCCTCATTCGCCTGCACCAAGACCGCAGCAACCCGATCAAGGCCCACCCGCTGTTCCTCATAGGTCGCGACGGCGGCGCGCACGTCGTCGCCTAGCGCCAAGGGCTCCAGCGGGGCGGCCTGCTTGGCTTTCAAACGCTCCATGATGCCGTCGCGGGCGGCTTTCCAGGCGCGCGCAATTTCCGCGGTGTCGATCTGGATGGCGGGGACTTCCGTGAAAGCCTGCCAAAATTCGCGGCGCTCGATCGCTTCGCGCACGGTGCGCTCGAAGGCGGCCGGCACGTCGCCGGCATGGGTGGTCGTGAGGGCTTGGATCGCGTTGGCGATGTCGCGCTTCAAGTCGTTGTAGGCGTCACCGAAATAGGCGCGGTAGTGCCCGATCACGGAAGAGCCGGCGAGATCCTGGGCGCAGAACGGACAGATGGCCGGGCCTGCCGCCGCGGCATGGTCGGCGTGCGTCAGCCCTTCGCCAATCCAGCGCTCACCGCCACGGGCAAGCAGCGCGATATGGGCCTGCACCCGCTCGGCCGCCGCCTCTTCCAGACCCGGCAAATCTCGGCCGAGAAGCCCGTCCAAGGCGTCGAGGTCGAAGGCTGGCAGGGAGAGCGCTGGGAATATCGCTGCCGTCGCGACCACCTCCGACGACCGCGCTGCGGCCAGGCGCTTTTCTGCGTCGGCCAATTCCCGGTCGAGGTCGGGGATCGGTTGCAGCGCACAGAATGCCTCGGCGTCGAGCCCGCCGCGCCGCGCGGCGGGAATCGCATCGGCCTTGGCGCGGAGATCACGGTTGTGCTGCTCGATCCGATCGACATGCGTTTGCACGGCGGCGTTCAGCGCGACACCCTGGCTCCCGACGATCAACTCATGCAGGTTCTGGCGATTGCCGGGAATAACCTCAATGCCCGAGCACACGTTCTGCGCCACGAACTCATCGTCGAAAACCGCGACATTGGGCTCGGTTCGGGACCAGGCGCCGTTTTCGAAGACGGCGGGCGCTCCGGCGGCCAAGCCGATCACCACATGCGGGGGATTGGCGGCGCCGAGACGATGCCGATCGCTGATCGGCGTGGCGGCCCCCGTTGCGAGGGAGCGCAGGATGGCGGTGAGCGTCGTCTTCCCGCGCCCATTCTCGCCATAGACAACCGTGAGCTTCGCGAACGGAATCTGAGCGCCAGCGTTCACCGAATCGAACTGGCCAATATTCCGCAGTAGTTGAATTGCCTGGACCACGCCGAATCCCCCCTTGGTCCGCCACTATACTATGGATGGCACAACCATAAGCTCTCCGTCGCGAGGGTCAGCGATGATTCAGGTCAAAACCACCGGCCTGCGAACCTTTGGCCTGCGCTGCCCGGCCGACATCGCCAGATTGCGGGTCCGGGCCACGATTCTCAGAATGGCGGCGCCATGATGGAATTGCCGGAACGCGGCGACAACGGCCGGATCGACGAATGTCGTCGTGGTTTGGCTGTCTGCCGGGACGGTGACGGTGCCGGGGGGCACTTCGTGCTGCCATCCCCGCGCGGCGCGAAAGCTCAGGACCAGTTGGCCGAATGTCGGATAGGCGTGGTCGATATGAGCCGCGTCGATGGTGATAAGCTCATCGGTCAGCTCGCAGGGAACGCGGCCGAGTTCGTCGCCGTAGGTCTTGAAGTGCCGGGCTTTGGCGGCTTTCAAATCTGCGGCCACCGCCGCCCGGCAGGCGTCATAGAACTCCTGGGCGTTTGATTTCGGGGCTCCCCGAACAGCCGCCAGATAGCTGAAATCCGTCTCACTCCCGTCAACGCGCCGCACCCAGAAACCGGGCGTCGAGTAGCCGTCGCCGGTGTTCCGGCGCCGGAAAAAGGAGTCCACCCCGTCGCCGATCTTCGAGGGGCCATCGACGATCACGGCATCATAGCGTTCGAGAAGGGCAATCAGGTCGTCATGGTCGGCACGGTCTTCGACCACGTCCTCATCGGAATAGCGGGCGAGCATATCCTTGAAATGAGCCAAGGCGGCGCTTTGGGTCTTCCATGCTCTGCCGTTCGACAGATTGATCGCCTTTGCCACTGCTACCCCGTATCCCCGTTCCGCCTGCCAAGCTGGCTATCGGCGAGGATGGTTCGACGCAAGGCGACACGCAACAAGGTCGGCCGCGCGCCCGCGCGCGGCCGATTTTTTTTAGGGTGAGAGCAAGGCCGGGACCGCTCGCGCGGCCCCGGCCCGGTGCCGCTACTCGGCGGCGACGGCGTAGGACGCTTCGCCGTCCTCCGTTTCGGACGGCTGCTCCACGGCCTCGGTGTCGTCGACCTCGATGGTCGCGGGCTGCTCGGCCTCCGGCGTTGGCGTCCGCAGCACGGCAGGCAGCCAGCCGGTCCCGGCCAGAAGCTGCTCGGCGGCTTGCGCCATGTCCGGCTTCTTCATGTCCGCGATACGGCGGGCGGCATCCTCGGACACGCCTTCGGTCACGGCCTCGACGATGTGCGCCTTGGTAACGCGGCCAAGGTAGCTGTCCACGGTAGGCGTCCAGTCCTTCGCCACGTCCAGCGCCAGCGCGCTTGCCAGCCGGTCGGCGGTTTGTAGCGTCCGGGGCTTGCGGTCCCACGGCAGCCGCAGGGCGTTGACGGTGCGAGCCGCGCAATGCGCCAGCAACGCCAGCCGCTTCGCCTCGTCCAGTCCGACGATGAAGTCCCACAGGCCCGCGATGTCACGCGGCATCCGCTCGGCCCAAGCCTCGTGCTGCTCGCTCGACCGCGCCGCCAAGGGCGTATCCTCGATCCCGTCCGCGTGGCTCCCCAAGGGGGTCACGGTCGGACGGACCTCAAGGCAACCCGCCTCCGCATAGCTGTAGAACAGTTGCGCGGTGAGCGTGTGGGTCAGCGCGACCAACGCCGTGTCCGGCTGGTCGGCCAACGCCACGCGAAGCGCCAGCGTCCGATAGGCGGACAGGTCGCGGGTGAGGCTGTCGGAAATGGGCTTGCCCGGTTCCTCGTCCTCCTCCTCGATTTCCCGCACGTCCTCGTCGCCGTCCTCCGGCTGCTCGTCCTCCCCGGCCTGCGGTTCGGGCGCATCGCCTTTGGCTTCCGGTTCGGGCTGCGGGTCCGCCAGCGCCTCGTCCTCAAGACGGACGAAACCGCGCTCGACCCTGACACTGCCGTCATAGTGAAGCACCACGAACGCGCCGCCATACGCGACCACGTTGGCGTCGTAGGCATGGCGCTTCTCGGAAATGGCGTCGATCTCGTCGGACACCGCCTCCAGCTTCGTCGCCACGTCCTCGGGCATATCGTCATAGGACGAATAGCCTTCGGCAAGCTCGTCATGCTCGGTGGACAGCGCCTCCAGCCGCGCCTCGTCCTCGTCGGACAGCGGAACCGACTGCGGATAGAACCGGCGCATCCCGTGGGCGTGGGGATAGTCGATATGCGCCTCGGCCCATTTCCAGCCCTCGGCTTGCACCTGCTCGGCAACCTCCCGCAGCTTCTCGGTGGCTAGCGTATCGAGCAAGCCCGCATCCTCGAAGAACCCGCCCCGGTCCTCGCTGAACAGGTCGCGGATGATGCTGCCGCCCGCCTCCACATAGGCGTCGGCTCCGACGAACACCGCGCGCCGGTCGGTCGCCGGGACGTTGGCAGCGGTCATGTCGCGCCGGATGATCCACGGTTCGCGGTTGTGATGCAGACCCTCGAAAACCTGCTCCTGCCGAGCATGGTCCTCAGTGATGGCGAAGGCCATAAGCTGATCGAGCGTAAGGCCGTCCTCCCGATAGACCTGCAACAGCTTGGGGCTGACCGCGCCAAGGCGAAGCCGCTGCTTCACCACGGAAGCCGACACGCCGAACCGCGCGCCGATTTCCTCCGCGCCCCAGCCCTTGCCGTCCGCAAGCTCGCGGAACCGCTCGAACTGATCGGCGGGGTGCATCGGGGTCCGGGTCACGTTCTCGTCCAAACTGATCTCGGACGGGTCGTTCGCCGTATCGAGCCAGCAGCGCACGGGCTCCGATTTCTTGATCTGCTTGCGCTTGGCGCGCAGCAGCATCGCCAGCCTGCGGCCCTCGCCAGCGGTGACGAGATAATAGCCGGTCGGGGTTCCGTCCTCCTTGGTTTCCGGCTCCACGACAAGGTTCTGGATCAGCCCCTTGTGCTGGATCGAAGCGGCCAGCGCCTCGATAGCGGCCTCCCCATGCGGCACCTTGCGGGCATTGCGGGGGGACTTCTTGAGCTTGGCGAGAGGCACGGAAAGCTCGACGCCCGACACAGGCTCGGCGGCAACGGTTTCGGTAACAGCGTTCATCACACTTCTCCTTCAAACCGCACTCACCCCGGAATGGGGTGGGCGGCGAAGGAGCGGACCGGCAGGCCCGCCGGCGGAGCCGGGCAGCACCCGCAGGGCCGGAACGCAGAGGAGGTAAGCGCGGTACGCGCGTTGCGGCCCGGCGCGGCGGGCCTAGAGGGAAGCGTCGCCCACCCCACCGACGGGGAGAGCTACAAACAATGCGATCGGGCCGGCGCAGCCCTGGCCCGATCTCCGCAGCTCGAACGACCCCGCAATCCGCAGGGCGGATTGACCGACCGGCGCGCCAGCGCCGCTCCGCCATGCTGATCGTCACCCGGCAGAGACGAGACCCGTCAGGGGCTCGGTCGGAGCGAAGCGAAGATAGAGCGGCGGTCCCGTAGGGAGGCGCCAACCCTAACCTTGCAATTTCCCACTTCATCGACTAACATGCAGTCAATGACTTATGGAGGTGCGTAATGGCGGTCATGACGATCCGAAACATCGACGACGCGATCAAAAATCGCCTGCGCCTGCGCGCGGCGATGCACGGCCGGTCGATGGAAGATGAGGCCCGTGACATCCTGCGTTCGGCGCTCTCGACCGAAATCCCGCGGCCTCGCAATCTGGGCCAGGCGATCCATGAACGCTTTGGCGCGCTGGGCGGCGTCGATCTGCCTGACCGGCCCCGCGAGCCGATCCGGGCGGTGGACTTCGGCGAATGATCGTTCTCGACACCAACGTCATTTCCGAGTTGATGCGGCGCGAGCCTGACCCGAGGGTCATGGCGTGGATCGCCGAGCAGCCGATGGCGGGCGTGTTCACGACGACGCTGACGCAGGCGGAAATCTTCTACGGTCTGGCGCTGCTTCCCGACGGACGCCGCCGCGATGACCTGCTGGCAGCGGCGCGCCCCATGTTCGATGTCGATCTTGCCGGGCGCGTGCTGCCGTTCGATACCGACGCGGCCGGCGCCTATCCAGAGATCGCCGCCGGGCGGAAACAGGGCGGCAGGCCGATCAGCCAGATTGATGCGCAAATCGCCGCCATCGTGCGCTCGCGCGGCGCACGATTGGCGACTCGCAATGTCCGCGATTTCACCGACTGCGGCATCACCGTTGTCGATCCTTGGGGGGAAGCATGACGTCCGCCGCAGCACGCCCCTATCTGCGCTACGACGCGACAGAAACTTTGTGCAAGGCGCTGGTGCGAGGCAGCCTGTTGGAATGGTCCTTCCTCGCAAGCTCCGCCGCCGCACGCCTCGTCGCTGGGCCGAGTGCCCGGATGACCTACACGACTACACAAGTCAGCTTGCACCCCGCCGCGCTTCGCGTCGGTTGCGCGAAGATGATGGGCCGGTCGTCGTCACCGATGACTGGCCGGAGCAAGTTCCGATCGGCGACGCCGAGTTGCGCGCGATTGAAGGCCACATGCGGCAAGCGCTGGACAAGCTGTTCGGACCGCTGCCGTGAAGTGAGGAGTGAAGCGTCATGACCAGCGCCGCCCTGCGACGAGATGAGGATGGGGCACCGGTTGTGGCGACCGCCCGCGCGGCGCTCTACCTGCGCGTTTCGACCGGCCGCCAAGCCGATAGCGATCTGTCGATCCCGGACCAGCGCCGCCAGATCGAGGGCTATTGCCTGTCTCGCGGCTGGGAGGTCACGGCCGAGTTCGTCGAGCCGGGCAACACGGCGACCGACGATCGTCGCCCCGCTTTCCAGGCGATGATCGACGCGGCGATGCAAAAGCCGTCGCCGTTCAACATCATCCTCGTCCACAGCTTCTCGCGGTTCTTCCGCGACCAGTTCCAGTTCGAGTTCTACGTTCGCAAGCTGGCAAAGAACGGGGTGAAGCTCATCTCGATCACGCAAGACCTGGGCGACGATCCCATGAGCGTGATGATGCGCCAGATCATGACGCTGTTCGACGAGTATCAGTCGAAGGAGAACGGCAAGCACACGTTGCGGGCGATGAAGGAGAACGCGCGGCAAGGCTTCTGGAACGGCGCGCGTGCGCCGATCGGCTATCGCGTGGTCGCGGCCGGAGAGCGCGGAGCGAAGATCAAGAAGAAGCTGGAGATCGACCCAATCCAGGCCGAGACGGTGCGGCGCATCTATCGCATGGCATTGAACGGCGTCGATAACAAAGGGCCGATGGGTCTCAAGTCGATCGCCACATGGCTCAATGAAAACAACATCCGCACCCGCGACGGCGGGCGCTGGGGCTTGGGTGCGGTGCATCAGGTGCTCACCCGGACGACCTATATCGGCCAGCACCGCTTCAATACCCGCGATCACAAGACGAAGACGCCGAAGCCGGAGAGCGAACATGCCGTCATGGAAGTGCCGGCGATTGTCTCGGAAGCGGAGTTCGAGGCTGTCCAGCGGTCGCTCAAGGCGCGCAGCCCGAAGATGATGCCGCCGATGGCGGTGGGCGGCCCGACGCTGCTCACCGGCATCTGCTTCTGCGCGTGCTGCGGCGGCGCGATGACGCTGCGCACCGGCACCAGCAGCGTCGGGCGGGAATACCGCTACTACACCTGTTCGACGAAGGCGCGGCAGGGAGCGACCGGCTGTCCCGGCATCACCGTGCCGATGGATCGGCTCAATGAGGCCGTGGTCGATCATCTCGAAGCCCGGTTGCTCGACCCGGCGCGGCTCGAAGCTCTGATGGATCAGATCCTCGAACGGCGCGACGAGTGGGTGAACCAGCGCCGCGAGCATGTCGCCGATCTTGAACGGCGCGCGACCGAGGCCGAAGCGAAGCTCAAGCGCCTCTATGACGCGATCGAGAATGGCGTGATCGACGTGAACGACCCGTCGCTCAAGGATCGCATCACCGAGCTGACCGCGACGCGCGACCAGGCTAAGGGCGATTCCGAACGCGCCTTGGCGCATATCGTAAAGATCGGCCCAGCGATCACGCCGGAAACCCTCCGGGCGTTTGCGGCGGCCCTGCGCAAGAAGCTGCGGAACGGCGATGGGACGTTCGCCCGCGATCAGATTCGCGCGGTCGCGCAGCGGGTTGAAGTGGTGAGCCGAAAGGAGGTCCGCATCCGTGGGCTGCGGAGCGAACTGCTCCGAACGCTAACCGCCGCCTCTGGCGTAGAGGCGGCGGTGCTAGGCGTTCGTGCCTTTGAACCGAAATGGCGCACCCGACAGGATTCGAACCTGTGACCTCTGCCTTCGGAGGGCAGCGCTCTATCCAGCTGAGCTACGGGTGCCGGTGCCTGGCCGCGCATCTTGTCGCGCGGCGCGGGGCGCTTAGCAAGAGGCGGGGCGCGGCGCCAGACAATTGTGCCCGCCGCCGCCCGTGGGTCGGCGCGGGGGCGGGATTAACCGATCGGCAAGCATGGGCCCATAGCCTCCCCGGCATGGCCACGCTTCCGCCCGCGCCGATTCTCCCGCCCGCTCCCGCCGGCCTCGCCGCGGATGCCGCGCCCGAGGTGCTGGCCGAGGCGCTGGTCGCGCTCCATGGCAAGGCGGCCGCGCTGGCGCTGCTCGCAAGGCTCGCGCCCGAGCCGGTCGAGATCGGCGGCGAGCTAGGCGCGGCAATCGCGCGCGCCCACCCCTGGCAGCGCGCGCTGGTGGCGCAGACGGTGGAGGATTGCGCCGCGATGCTCGAGGCGGGGCTCGCCGCGCTCGGCACGCTGCTGCGCAGGGGGCAGGACCCGGCCGCCCCGGCGCTGGTGCTCTGGCGCGAGTTCCACGCCGCGCGCGAGGCGATCGCGGGCGTGCTCGCCGCCGAACCGGCCTGACAGCCCCTCCGGTCTGCGCGCGGGCTTGACTGCGTTCCTCTTACGTTCCAACGCTGGCGGATGGCCGCCACCCCGCTCCCCCTCACCGATTCGCCGGCGCTTGCCGCGGCCGACGTCGCGCGCGGGATCGGCCGACTGTTCGCGCGCAACGACATCTGGTGCCTCGCCGAGGTGCCCCTGAAGAACGGCCGCCGCGCCGATCTCATGGGGATCGACGCCAAGGGCCTCGTGGTGATCGTCGAGATCAAGGTGGCGCGCGCGGACCTTCTCGGCGATGCCAAGTGGCCCGACTATCTCGACTTCTGCGACCGCTTCTACTGGGGCCTGCCGCCGGGACTCGACCGGGCGGTGCTGGAGAGCGAGGCCTATCGCCCGGAGACCTGCGGGGTAATCGTCGCCGACGGTTACGATGCCGAGATCCTGCGCCCCGCCGCGCTCGCCCCGCTCGCCGCCGCGCGGCGCAAGACGCAGGTCGAGCATCTGGCGCGCTGCGCGATGCGGCGGCACACGGCGCTGGTCGACCCGCTGTGCACGGTGCCCGACGCGCTGACCTGAGTTTGCCCGCCTGCTTTTGCCCGGTCGACTTGCGGGCGATTGCCGCCTAGCCTTGCAGCGATGGTCCCCGCCGACGCCCCTGTCCCGCTTGCCCTGCTGATCGTCAGCCTCACCGTCACCGCGATCGTGGCGCTGCGCTATGTGCTGACGAGCGGGCTCTTCGCCCTCGTCACCGCGCGGGTGCGTCCGGGGCTCTACGAGGGTCGGGCCGCGCAGATCCGCCGCGAGGTGCGCTGGTCGCTGCTCTCGGCGGCGATCTACGGCACCCCGGCGGGGATCGTGCTGTGGCTGTGGCGCCAGCACGGGTGGACCGAGCTCACCGCCGACTGGAGCGCGCTGCCGCTGTGGTGGCACCCGCTCTCGGTGCTGGTCTATCTCTTCGTTCAGGACACCTGCTTCTACTGGAGCCACCGCTGGATGCACCGGCCGAGGTGGTTCCGGATCGCCCACGCGGTCCACCACGAGAGCCGCCCGCCGACGGCCTGGACGGCGATGAGCTTCCACCCCGTCGAGGCGCTCACCGGCGCGGTGGTGATCCCCTGCCTCGTGTTCCTCGTGCCGATCCACGTCGCCATGCTCGGCCTCGTGCTGACCATCGCCACGGTCATGGGCGTGACGAACCACATGGGCTGGGAGATGTTCCCGCGCTGGCTCGTTCACTCGCCGTTGGGCAACTGGCTGATAACCGCGAGCCACCACGAGCGCCATCACGAGGAATACCGATGCAACTACGGGCTCTATTTCCGGGTCTGGGACCGGCTGTGCGGCACGGACCGGGGCCTGTCGCGGCGGATCGTCGCCGAGGCCGGGCACGCGCCGGCAGCGGTGCCCGCGGAGTGAGGGCGCTGGTCCTGCTTGGTGCGGGGCTGGCCGGAACGCTTGCGGCGGCCGCGCCGGCGCGGGCGGGCGAGGTGGTCATCACCATCACCGACCTGCGATCGACCAAGGGCGTGGTGCGCGCCTGCATGACCACGCGCGAGGACATCTTCCCCAAGTGCATCAAGGACCCGGCCGCGCACCGCGCGGTGGTGAGGGCCGACGGCAAGCTCGAGATCCGCTTCACCGGGGTGAAGCCGGGCCAATATGCCATTGCGCTGCTCCATGACGAGAACGAGAACGGCAAGGCCGACCGGGCGATGGGCATGATGCCCAAGGAGGGCTACGGCTTTTCGCGCGATGCGCCGGTCAAGATGGCGCCGCCGAAGTTCGCCGATGCGGTCTTCCCGATCGCCGAGGGGACCAGCCGCATGACCATCCGGATGCAGTATTTCCTCTAGTCCGGCCGGGTCCGGCGAGCGGGCTCCCCGACAAAGATCCGTGCGCTTAACGTGATGTTTACCACGCCTCGCCAGAACGGGCCGACACAGGTTCACGAAGGGGCGGATTGCAAGCCATGGACACTCTGCGCGGCACTTTCGGGTCCGATTCGGCCGCGGATCGAAGCTGGGACGATACCGAAGAGGACGGTCCCGAGCCGGCCCGGATCCGCGACATCCCCCCCGACGCGATCGGCCAAGACGAGCGCCGGATGCAGGTGCGCGCCTACAACCACTGGGCGAGCCTGCTCGGCGACCGGATGTTCCCGTCGGTCAAGGATCTCGACCCCGACGCTCTCACCGATTTCGGCCCCCATGCGGTGCTGCTCGATTTCTCCGGCGGGATCGACGATCCGGAGGTCCGCTTCCTCGGCGACAAGCTGGGTGCCGAGTGCGGTGCGCAGGGGGTCATCGAGCGCCTGTCCGACGTGCCGCCGCGCTCGCTGCTCAGCCGCATCACCGACCATTACATGCAGATCCTCGCCAACCAGGCGCCGATCGGGTTCGAGGCGGAATTCGTCAACCACGCCGGGGTGGCGATCCTCTACCGCGGGATCCTCCTGCCCTTCTCCAGCGACGACCGGACGATCGACTTCATCTACGGGGTCATCAACTGGAAGGAGATGGCCGACCAGCTGACCGCCGACGAGCTGCTGCTCGAGATCGACCAGGCGCTTGAGCTCGGCACCGAGCTGGAGCTGCCCGCCGAGCCGGTCCTGCGCGCGCCCGAGCCGGTCACCGACTGGGCGGATTCGCCTGCGCACGAGAATGAATACGACGCGGAGCCCGCGCCCGCCTATGCCCTCGGCGGCTTCGCTTCCTTGGGCGGCGCGGGCGACGACGCCGACCTCCCCGACTTCAGCCAGTACGGCCTCGCCGACGACGACGAGGAATATGACGAGGACGAGGGCGAGGGCGAGCTGGCCGGCTACAACTTCGCGAGCCTCGCCGACTACATCGAGGCGCCCACCAAGAAGGCGATCGACCTCACCGCCTTCGAGCCGGTGCCTTTCGACGACACGGTGCCCGCGGCCGATTCCGAGCTCTTCCACGGCGGCGAACCCGCCAACGATCTCGCGCCTGAGCCGGAACCGGTACCGGTCGCCGCCCCCGCGCCCGTGCCTGCGGCCGTGGAGCCCCCGGTGGTCGCAGCCATACCCGAAGCGGCGGAAGAGGAGGAGGATTTCGCGCCTGCCGCCGACCTCCCGGCCGACGCGGGCCTCCACGATTTCCTCGCCGCCGCGCGCGAACTCGCTCGCGCCGCCGACAGCACCGAGGACCGCAGCCGCTCGGCGCTCTATGCTGCGGTGAGCCGCGCCTACGACTTCTCCCTCGCCGCGCAGGACGCGCCCGAGGATTATGCCGAGCTCGTCGCCGACGCCGGCCTCACCGTGCAGGAGCGCGCGCCGATGACCCCCGTGGTCAAGCTCGTCTTCGGGCACGACTACGACAAGACCCGCCTCACCGAATATGCCGCGGTGCTGACCCACGCGCACCGGCTGAAGCTCGCCCGGGGCACCCTCGGCACCTTCCTTGCCGAGACCGAGGGCGGGGTGAAGGCGATCGTCAAGGCCGAGCGCCGCCTGCGCCGCGAGGAACAGGGCAAGCCGGTCGAGGATGCCGCCGCGGTGCGCGAGGCGCTCGCCGCGCAGCTGCGCTCGCTGGAGGCGATCACGCTCGAACATCTCGACGGCGCCGGCCCGGAATTCGCGCTGGTGCTGATCCGCCGCGACGAGATCGGCTGCGCGGAGATCATCGGCGAGGTTCCCGAGGATATCGCCCTGATCGAGCGCGCCGCGCGCAAGATCGTCGGCTGATCGCCCGCCCTTCACATTGCGTTCAGGCGCGTTTTCCCTAGGATCGCGCCCGATGCGCGGCCCCAACTCCCCTCTCGCCTATGGCCTCGCGCTGATCGCGAGCCTGCTGCTCGCCCTGCACCCGGCCACGGCGCAATCGATCCTGCGCGATGCCGAGACCGAACAGCTCCTGAAGGACATGGCCGCCCCGCTGATCGAGGCGAGCGAGCTCGAACCGGGCAATGTCGAGCTGGTCATCATCAACGAGGGCTCGATCAATGCCTTCGTCGCGGGCGGGCAGGCGATCTACGTCCATACCGGCCTGCTCGGCGCCGCGGAGACCGCCAACGAGATCCAGGGCGTGCTCGCCCACGAGCTCGGCCACATCACCGCCGGCCACGTGGTGCGCTTCAACGAGCGCACCAAGGCCGCGAACGGCATCTCGATCCTCTCGCTGCTGCTCGGCGTGGGCGCGGCGCTCGCCGGGGCGGGGGATGCGGCGATGGGCGTCATCGCCGCCGGTCAGCAGGCCGCGATGGGCAGCTTCCTCTCCTTCAACCGCGACCAGGAGGCCGCCACCGACCTCGCCGGCGCGCGCTACCTGTCGGGCGCGGGCATCACCGGCAAGGGGATGATCAAGTTCTTCGAGCGGCTGCGCGGCAACGAGATCCGCGCCGGCTACAGCCAGGCCGACGAGGCCGCCTATTCGCGCACCCACCCGCTGACCGGCGACCGCATCCAGACCCTGCGCGTCCTGCTCGAGGAGGACGACGCCTGGGACACGCCGCCCGACCCGGACCTGCAGGAGCGCTTCCTGCGCGTGAGGGCCAAGCTGTTCGGCTACCTCTCGGAGCCGCGCCGCACCTTCAACGTCTACCCGCCGAGCGACACCAGCGTGCCGGCCCGCTACGCCCGCGCCTATGCCTATCACAAGGAGGCGAGGGTCGACCTCGCGCTGGCCGAGGCCGACGCGCTGCTCGCGCTCGAGCCCGACAACCCGTGGTTCCTCGAGCTGAAGGGCCAGGTGCTGCTCGAATCCGGGCGCCCGCGCGAGGCGCTGGTGCCGCTGCGCCGCGCGACCGATCTGACCCGGGCCCATCCGCTGATCGCGGGGATGCTCGGCCACGCGCTGATCGCGACCGAGGACCAGAAGAACTTCGCCGAGGCCGAACAGGTGCTGCGCGCCGCGGTGCAGCGCGATCGCTACAATCCCTTCGCCTGGTATCAGCTCGGCGTCGTCTACGAGGCGCGCGGAGACATTCCGCGGGCGCGCCTCGCCAGCGCCGAGCAGCAGGTGATGCGGCGCCTCTACCCGCAGGCCCTCGCCAATGCCCAGGCCGCCGAGGCGGGGCTGCCCTATGGCTCGGCCGACTGGATCCGCGCGCAGGACGTCGCGCTCGAGGCGCGCGGCGAGCTTGAGCGGCTCAGAAACCGGCGCTAGGCGCGCCGCCTTTCACCCGCTAGTCAGGCAGCATGGCCACCAATCCCGAACCCGCCGCCGCTCCCTCGCCGCTCCGCCAGGCCTTGCTGACCGCGCTTCTCGCGCTGGTGTTCGGCTTTCTCGGCGCGGCCGCATGGACCTTCGCGGGGCTCGCCGACAACCGCACCCGCGACTACCTCCTCGCCAACCCCGATCTCCTGCCGCAGATGGCGCAGGCCTACGAGGAGCAGGAGGCGGCCAAGCGGCTTGCGCAGATGGGGGGCGAGGTCTTCGAGCCCTTCCCCGGCGTGCTGCTCGGCAACCCGAACGGTAGCCGCGTGCTCGTCGAGTTCACCGATTACAACTGCCCCTATTGCGAGGCGAGCCTCAAGGACGTGAAGCGGCTGGTGGCCGAGGACCCCGAGCTCAAGGTCGTGATCCGCGAATGGCCGATCTTCGAGGGCTCGGACGTCGCCTCGCGCATGGCGCTCGCGGCGGGGTTGCAGGGCAAGTATCCCGCCTTCCACGAGGCGATGTTCCAGCTCGGCGATGTCGAGGCGGCGGCGCGCGCGGCGGGGCTCGACATGGCGCGGGCGCAGCAGGACGCGGCCTCGGACGCGGTGTCGGGCGAGATCGCGCGCAACCTCGACTTCGCGCGCGCGCTCGGTTTCAACGGCACCCCGGCCTGGGTGACGGGCGGCAAGCCCTTCGGCGGGGCAGTGGGCTACGAGAGGCTTAAGGCGGCGGTCGCCAAGGCGGACCGGGCGGGCTGATGCGCGCGGGCGCGCTGGCCGCGCTGCTGCTCGCCGCGACGGGCCTTGCAGGCGAGGGCAGCGCGCAGGGCATCGACCTGTCCGCCGAGCGCGCGGCGATCGGCCGCTACCAGGACGCCGACCAGCGGTTGCAGGACGCCGGCTGGCGGCTGGCGGCGGCCAATGCGCCCTTCTGCCCGCGGGTGGTCGCCTCGATCGGCTTGCAGCTTCAGGACATGCAGAGCTACGGCAACCCGCAGCTCGCCCGCGCCGCGCTGGGGCTGGCACGCGACTTCGCGGTGCAGACCGCCGCGCGCGGCTCGCCCGCCGACCTGTCCGGCGCCTTCACCCGCAACCGCGAGGTGGTGGCGCTCGAGCGCTTCGACCCCAACGACTGGCCGCCCGGCCCGGCGATGGACTGGCGGCGGCTCGCCCGCGCGCACGATCATGTCGAGGCGATGCTGACCGAGCACGACGGCATCGCGGTGACCTTCGCGGACGGCGGGACGGCACGGGTGGGCCCGGTTGAGGTCTGCGCCACCCGCTTCGAGCTGATGGGCGAAGGCAGGAAGGCCGTGGCCGACGGGGCGCGGGTGGTGATGGGGATCGCCTCGCCCAACTTCGCCCTCGCCGAGCCCGAGTTCGCCGGCGCGGTGGCGCACGAGCTTGCCCACAACGTGCTCGGCCACGCCGCCTGGCTCGACCGCAACGGCAGGAGCGCGCGCCACGTGCGCCGCATCGAGCGCGAGGCCGACCGGCTGATCCCCTGGCTGCTCGCCAACGCAGGGTATGACCCGGAGGCGGCGGTGCGCTTCATGACCCAGTGGGGCAAGGCCAACGACAACCGCCTCATGCTGCGCCGCACGCATGACGGCTGGGACGAGCGGGCCGCGCTGATCGCCGCCGAAGTGCCGATCGTCCGCGAGCTCATGGCGCGCGAGGGCAGGGCCGACTGGACCGCGCATTTCCGCCGCGAAATCGACCCCGCGGGCGGTCTCCTGCTGCCTGAGCGGCGCTGACCGGACGCCGCGGGCTTGCGCCGAGTCGTGGCGGGACCGCGCCGGCGCGACCGATTAGAAGTGCCGTTTGCGACGAAATGAGTTAGACCGGGTGCGTCATGGCAGTGCTCCAGATCCAGGCGGCGCCGTTCTTCGCCAGCAAGAACCGGGCGTTCTGGAACCTCCAGTTGGCCGGCTGGGGCGCGGCGTTCCTGCTGCGCGCGGTCTCGGCGCTCGCCAACCAGCAGCCGCTCGACCTGCTTGCGCTGATCCTCGTCACCACCATCACCGGCTTCTCGATCAGCCTGATCCTGTCGGTGATCTACCGCCAGCTGATCCAGCAGCCGCCGCTCGTCACCTGGGGTCTGACCGCGGTGGTGCTGGTCTTCGCCGTGCTGCTCCACGCCTCGATCGACGCCTGGGTGCAGGGGGTCTACTACGCCGGCAGCCGCGAGACGACCTTCGCGCAGCGCCTGATCGGCCTCCTCTACCTGCCGCTGACCCTGCTGGGCGGGTGGAGCGCGCTCTACTACGCCATCAACTTCTTCCTGACGGTGGAGCAGCAGGCCGACCGGCTCGAGCGGCTGGAGGCGCAGGCCACCGCCGCGCAGCTCGCGATGCTGCGCTACCAGCTCAACCCGCACTTCCTGTTCAACACGCTGAATTCGATCTCGACCCTGGTGCTCCTCAAGCAGACCGAGCCCGCCAACGCGATGCTCACGCGGCTTTCGGGCTTCCTCAGGCACACCCTGATCGCCGAGCCCGGCAGCCAGGTGACGCTCGCGCAGGAGATCGAGACGCTCCAGCTCTATCTCGACATCGAGCGGATGCGCTTCGAGGAGCGGCTGCGCACCCGCTTCGAGATCGAGGACGCGGCGCTCACCGCCCAGCTCCCGGCGATGCTGCTCCAGCCGCTGGTCGAGAATGCGATCAAGTATGCCGTCAGCCCGCAGGAAGAAGGCGCCGAGATCGGCCTCACCGCCCGCGTCATCGGCGAGCGGCTGCGCCTCACGGTCGAGGACACCGGGCCGGGGCTCGAGGATGCCGGGCGCTACGCCGCCGCCGAGCCCGACGCCCTGCCGGAACCCGGCCGCCCGGTCTCCACCGGCGTCGGACTTGCTAACATACGTAATCGCCTTGCGCAGGCCTATGGGGAGAACCACCTTTTCGAAACCCGATCCGAAGCTGGGGGCGGCTTCACCGTGCTGATCGAAATTCCCTTCACTCGGGCCGCCAGAGCCCAGGAAGCGGCACAACCCGCTGCGGCAGTCGTCGGGCCTGCGGCAGGCGGGAGCAACAACATCATTCCACTCAACCCCCCTCACAGAAACATCGGAAGTCCCGCATGACCATCAGAACCATCCTTGTCGACGACGAGAAGCTGGCCATCCAGGGCCTGCAGCTCCGTCTCCAGCCCTATGACGATGTCGAGATCATCGACACCTGCGCCAACGGGCGCGAGGCGATCCGCAAGATCAAGACCGAGAAGCCCGATCTCGTCTTCCTCGACATCCAGATGCCCGGCTTCGACGGCTTCTCCGTCGTCAAGGGCGTGATGGAGATCGAGCCCCCGCTGTTCGTCTTCGTCACCGCCTACGAGGAGCACGCGATCCGCGCCTTCGAGGCGAACGCCGTCAACTACCTCATGAAGCCGGTCGACGAGCAGAAGCTCGCCGACACCATCGAGCGCGTCCGCCAGCGCCTCGCCGAGAAGAAGTCGGCCGAGGATGCCGGCCAGCTCCTCGACGTGCTCTCCGAGATCGCGCCCGAGCGCGCCGCCGACTTCGCCGAAGGCACCGCCTCGGGGCAGGAAAGCGGCGACCGCTTCGAGAAGCTCATCAACGTCAAGGACCGCGGCCAGATCTTCCGCGTCGAGGTCGACACGATCGAGCACATCGAGGCCGCGGGCGACTACATGATCATCTCGACCGGCGACAATTCGCTGGTGCTGCGCGAGACCATGAAGGACCTCGAACGCCGCCTTGACCCGCGCAAGTTCCAGCGCGTCCACCGCTCGACGATCGTCAACCTCGATCTCGTGCGGCAGGTGAAGCCCCATACCAACGGCGAGTGCTTCCTGGTGCTCGACAGCGGCGCCGAGGTGAAGGTGTCGCGCAGCTACAGGGACGTGGTCGCCCGCTTCGTGCATTGATCCCTTCCACCCCGCCCCGGGCTTGACCCGGGGCCCAGCTTCCTTCTGCGCCCAGCGGGAGAAAAGTGAGCGGGGCCCCGGGTCAGGTCCGGGGCGGGGTAGGGTATCGACTTCGCGCGCGGCCAAGGGCTAGGGAGGGGCATGACCGAATTCACCCTCCCCGGCTTCGACCTCGCCCGGTTCATCCGCGAAACTCTCGCCGAGGACCTGGGCGAGGGCCTGCCGGGCGGGGGGCGCGACGTCACTTCCGAGAGCGTCATCCCCTCCGAGGCGCGCTTCACCGGCGTCATGGACAGCCGCGACGCGATCGTCGTCGCCGGGCTCCCTCTCGCCGAGGCCTTCTTCCGCCACCTCGACCCCGACTGCACCATCCAGCCGCTCGTCTGCGACGGGCAGAAGGTCGCCGCGGGCACCGATCTCATGCGCATCGAGGGCCGCGCCCGCGCGCTCCTCACCGCCGAGCGCAGCGCCCTCAACATCGTCCAGCACCTCTCCGGCATCGCCACGCTGACACAGGCCTATGTCACCGCCATGCGTGGGCCCGGCGGCAACCCAGCCTGCACCTTGCTCGACACCCGCAAGACCATCCCCGGCCTGCGCTTCCTCGAGAAATACGCCACCCGCATGGGCGGGGCGCAGAACCACCGCATGGGGCTGTGGGATGCGGCGATGATCAAGGACAACCACGTCGCGGTCGCGGGAAGCGTCGGCGAGGCGGTGCGTCGCGCGCGCGAGGCAGGGGTCGAGACGATCATCTGCGAGGTCGACAGCCTCGACCAGATCGAACCCGCGCTCGCGGCCGGCGCGCACCACCTGCTGCTCGACAACATGGACCCCGCCACCTTGCGCGAAGCGGTCGCGCTGGTTGCGGGCCGCGTGCCGACCGAGGCGTCGGGCGGCGTCAACCTCGACACCATCGCCGCCAAGGCTGCGAGCGGGGTCGACTACATCTCGGTCGGGCGCCTCACCCAGAGCGCGCCCGCGGCCGACATCGGATTGGACTTCCGCCCGCTATGAGGCTGGCGCGGGGGCCGCGGCCGCTGGCGATCCGCGTCTTCGCCGCCGCCTTCCTCACCGCCGCGCTGCTGCGGCTGGCGCGCGGGCTCGACGACCTTGTGCTCGCCGAGGCGGCCTATGCCGCGCAGGTCCCGTGGTTCGACTGGAACCGCGACTGGACGATCGTCGCGCTATCGGCGGAATTCACCATCGCGCTGATCCCGCTCGCGTGGATCTACCTCTTCGCCGCGCCCTTCGCGCGCTGGCTGGTGCTCGGCTTCGGGGCGCTGCGGCTGGCGATGCTCGACCCGGCGGCGCTGACGGGGGCGCTGCTCGTCGCGGTGGCGATGTCCTGCCTGCTGACGCCGCAGGCCGCGCGCTGGTTCGCCCGCGAGGAGGGGGATGGGGAGGACGATGGCCCTCAGGTGTTCGAGTAGCCTCCTCGCGGCCGCGCTGGCCCTCGCCCTGCCGGCGGCCGCGCAGGCGCAGGCCTACCAGTGCCGCGCCCCGGCGGTCCGCACCGTGCCGACGGTCGCGCCCGACGGCCCGCGCCGGGTGGTGCCGGTGACGGGCTACACCTTGGCCCTGAGCTGGTCGCCCGAGTTCTGCCGGCCGCGCGCCGGGGAGCGGGCCCATGCCTTCCAGTGCTCGGGCGAGGGCGGGAGCTTCGGCCTCGTCGTCCACGGCCTCTGGCCCGAGGGCGCGCGCGAGTGGCCGCAGTGGTGCGCAGCGAGGGCAGCGCTCACCCCCGCCGAGGTGCGCTCCGCGATGTGCCTGATGCCCTCGGAGCGCCTTGTCGCACGGCAATGGGCGAAGCACGGTTCGTGCATGGTGGCGCGTCCCGACGCCTACCTCAAGGTGATCCGCATCCTCCACTCCGGCCTTCGCCTGCCCGACTACGACCGCATCAGCCGCGAACAGGGCCTGACTGCGGGCCGCATCCGCGCCGCCTTCGCCGATGCCAACCCCGGCTGGCCGGAAAGCGCGGTCGCGGTCAGGCTGAGCGCGCGCGGGTGGCTCGAGGAAATCCGCCTGTGCTACTCGCAGCGCTTCCGCCCCACCCCCTGCCCGGCCGGGCGAAGGGGTGCGGCGGACAGCGCGCCCGCGCAGATCTGGCGGGGGTTGTAGGCTGCGGATGGCCGTGGGGGCCGGTGGGCCAGACCCCGCCAGGTGGCCCCTTGCGCGGCGTTGGTGCGGCTCAGACCCCTGCTCGACCCCCTCCAGACCCCTCCTAGACCCGGGTTAGACCTCCTCCAGAACGATGTTTCACGTGAAACATCGCTTCGGCGGGGCCGGGTCAGAAGGTCATGAAGAGGTTGACGTTGGCCGTGTGGTCGATCCGGTCCGGCCCGTCGCGGACGACATATTGGTTGAGGTAGCCCGGCACCATCTCGATGCCCTTGGCGAGCGGGATCGAGACGCCGGCGAAGTTGCGCCAGAGCGACAGCCCGCCGCGCTGCACGCTGGTCTCGTTGAGATCGACGAAGGGTTCGGTGTAGAGCACCAACTTGTTGTTTTCGCTCACCGGAACGCGCAGCTGGACGAAGTTGCGGATGCGCCAGGAAGTGTCCTCCCGCTCCTCGAAGGTGCGCTGCTCGAGCCTGGTGCGCGAATCCAGCGTCACCCCGTCCTTGTCGATGAGGCGGAGGTTAAGCTCCTGATAAAAGCGGTGTTCGTTAAGTCGGACGGGGCCCACAGGGTCGGTGAGGACATAGGCATAGCCGATCCCCGCGTTGACCTTGCGGTTGATCCGGTAGGCGACCAGCGAGCGCAGCAGCAGCTGGCCGAGCCGCTCGGCATCGTTGGTGAAGCGCTCCTGCGCCTCGAGCCGGACATAGACCTTCTCGCTCGCGTTGATCGTCGCGAACTGGCCGAGCCAGAGGTTGAAATCCTCCTCGCTCGCGCGGGCGGGCGCAGCGAGGCCGGCGGCGGCGAGCAGCCCGAGCGCGGCGTTTCGGCACGCAAGCGAGGGACGGTGAAGCGGCATTGCGTGGCTCTCCGGGTTGGCGGGGCAGGAGGGAGGGCGCGGGCCGGGATGCACTCCCGGCCCGCGTCAGAGTCGGCGATCAGGTTCCGTTGAACGGCAGCGAGGAGTGATGCGAGACAATTCGCACCTTGCCCTCGGCATCCTTCACATAGCCGAAGTTGTACTCGACCTTGGTTTCCGCGCCGCCATTGGCCGGGGTGAAGTAGTAGTTGCCCATGGCGATGGCCATGTAGCAGCTGTTGTTGATGATCCCGGCGTTCTGCCAGCGCACCTTGGTCCACGGGGTGATGGCGAAGCCCTTGTCCTCGGGGAAGGAGGGGTTGCCGCCGACGAAATAGGAGAGCGCGCCGTCGAAGGAGGCCCGGAACTGCTCCACCGAGGCAAGCGTCGGCTTGAACAGCACGAGGCTGAGGTCATAGGCGTAGAAGTCGTCGATGTGCTTGGAGGCGGCTTCGCGGTAGTCGCCGCCCGCGCTGTAGATCTCGCCGATCTTGATGATCCCCTCGCCCCAGGCGACCTGGGCATCGACGATGTCCTTCTCGGTGATGCAGTTGGCGCTGTATTGCAGCATTGCCTCGCCCGGGGCGGCGGCAGCGGCGCTGCTGCCCGCCTGGTTGCAGGCAGCGAGCGCCGGGAGGCTGGCGGCGGCGAGGATGGCAAAGAGCTTCTTGGGCACGGGATTTCTCCATGGCTTGGTGGTGTGTGCCCTTGTGATGACCGCTCGCGCACGGCCCGGCGTCAGCCGTTCGGCGCGCCGAGTGGCCTATGCCGGATGGCGTATGACAAAGCCGCCGGCGCGGTTTAGCACGGTGGCATGAGTTCCCGTTCCGCCGCCCCTGTCATTCCCGAGAATGCCGCCGACCTGCGCGCCCTCTACCGCGCCGCCGAGGCGCGCGCGGCGCGGCTGCGGGTGCTGGTCGAGGCGAGCCGGTCGCTCGCATCCTGCGCGGCGGAGGAACTGGACGAGTCGGCCGGACAGGTGGCGCAGCAGGCCGCGCATCTGGCCGGCTTTGCGCGCGGGCTCATCCTCGCGGAGGAGCCGGACTTTGGTGCGCAGGACGACCGGCTGATCCTGCCGCTGGTCGCTCCAGGCGGCAGCGGCCCCGCGGTGGGCGCGCTGGTGCTCGAAGAGCGTATCGGCACGCCCGCGCCCGAGGACCGCGAGGCGCTCGCCATCCTCGCCCAGCTGGTCGGCAGCGCCCTCGCCGCGCGCGAGCGCGAGGCGCGACTGGCGCGGCTGCTCAGCGAGTTGCTCGGCGCGCAGGAGGCGGAGCGCAGCCGCGTCGCGCACGAACTTCACGACGGCGTGGCGCAGTCGGCGGCGGCGCTGGCGCGGCGGCTCGATCTTGCGGCGGACGGCGACCCGGCCGACCTCGCCGAGGCGACCCGCCAGGCTCGTGCGCTGGTGCGGGAACTGCGCGGGGTGATCGCTGGCATGCGCCCCCCGGTGCTTGACGACCTCGGCCTTGCGCCTGCCCTCAGGCAACTCGCGGAGGAAGCAAGGGGCGAGGTCAGCGTCTCGCTCGCCGTGGACCTCGGCGCGCGGCCCCCTGCGGCGATCGAGACGGCGCTGTTCCGGATCGTGCAGGAGGGGCTCAACAACGCCCGCGCCCATGCGGGCCGCAGTGCGCAGGTGACGGTGCGGGTCGCCGAGGAGGGCGGCGCCTATCGCATCGCCATCGCCGACGACGGGCCCGGCTTTGACCCGCAGGCCCTCGCCACCGCGCGGGGCGCTCAGGGGCTGGGCCTCGCCTACATGCGCGAGCGGATCGAGCGCTTGGGCGGCCGCTTGCAGATCGTCACCGCCCCCGGACAAGGGTGCCGCCTCATCGCCAAGGTGCCGGCCGCATGACACAGCCGACGATCATCATCGCCGACGACCACGACCTCGCGCGCGAGGGCCTGCGGGCGCTTCTCGAGCGCAGCGGTGCCTGGTCGGTGGTCGCCGAGGCGCGCAGCGGGGAGGAGGCGCTGACGCTCGCCGCCGCGCATCGGCCCGACCTCGCCCTCCTCGACATCCGCTATGCCGGCGGCGGGATCGACGGGCTCGAGGCGACCCGACGCCTCGCGGAGGTCTCGCCCGCCACCCTCGTGGTGCTCATCACCATGCACGACAGCGCCGACTACCTTCGTGCCGGCATCGCTGCGGGCGCGCGGGGGTTCCTCGCCAAGGACGCCTCGCGCGACGAGGTGCTGTCCGCTCTGGCCGCGGTCGCAGGGGGCGGCGTCGCCTTCCCGCCCGAGCTGATGCGACGGGCGGTCAGCGACGAGAGCAGCGGGGCGGCGCTCGCGGCGCTGGGCCGCCTGACCCCGCGCGAACACGAGGTGCTCGCGGCGCTTGCCGGCGGCGGCACCAACAAGGAGATCGCCCTGGCGCTCGGCATATCGCCCGGCACGGTCAAGGCGCATGTGGAACGCCTGATCGGCAAGCTCGGCGTGCGCGACCGCACGCAGGCGGCGATCCTTGCGACCCGCCACGGCATCGGGCGCGCCGCATGATGACGAGGACGATCTCCGCCTGGTGGGCCAACCGCCCGCTCGCCTCCAAGGGCCTCGTGGTGGTCGCCCTGCCGCTGCTCATCTTCCTCGGCTCGGTCGCCGCGCTCTATGCCATTAGCCGCCTCGAATCCCAGGCCGAGCAGGACGTGCGGCTCACAATCGCGATCCAGAACGACGTCAACGAGGTCCACGCGCTGCTCGCCGAGGCGTCGTCAGGCGTGCGCGGCTATCTCCTGACCGGCGAGCCGCGCTTTCTGGAGTCCTACGAGGCGGCCGAAAATCTCGTGCCCGAAGTGACGCAGCGCCTGCGGGCCTCGGTCCGCGATCCTGAGGCGGCGGCGCGTCTGGCCCGGATCGAGACACTGGCGGGGCAGAAGCGCGACGGCCTTGCGCTGCTCCTCGCCGCGCGAGAGCGGACGGGGGCGAACATCGTGGGCGACCCCGCCATCGCGGCGGGGCTGGCGGCGAACAAGCAGGCCTTGGATGCGCTGCGAGGCGAGATCGAAGGGATGCAGGAGCGCGAGCGCGAACTGCTCGCCGCGCGGCAGGGACGGCTCGACACGGTGCGCCGCAATGGCCTTCTCGCCACCGGCTTCCTGACCATCGCCGGCCTTGTCGGCAGCTTCTTCGCGGTGTTCCTCTTCTCGAGCGGGATCGTGCGCCGCGTCCAGCGGCTCGAGAGCGACGCGGTGCGTCTTGCCGAGGGGCAGGCGCTGGAGGAGCGCGGGGCGGAACGCGACGAGATCGGCCTGCTGTCCGAGCGCATGGTCGAGGCAAGCCTGCTGCTACGGGCCCGCGAACAGGCGCTGCGCGAGGGCGAGGAGCGGTTCCGGCTCGTGATCGAGGGGGTGCGCGACTACGGCATCTTCGCGCTCGACACCCACGGCCACGTCGTGAGCTGGAACACCGGGGCGCAGCGCATCAAGGGCTGGACGGGCGAAGAGGTACTCGGCCGCCACTTCTCGGTCTTCTACCCCGGCGACGACGCGCGCGAACGCTCGATGCGCAACCTCGCCGATGCGGTGCTGGGGGGGCGCACGGAGGACGAGGGCTGGCGAGTGCGCAAGGACGGCACGCGCTTCTGGGCCAATGTCGTGATCACCGCGCTCTATGACGAGGCGGGCGAGCTGCGCGGATTCTCCAAGGTCACCCGCGACATCACCGAGCGCCGCCGCGCGCAGGAGGCGCTGGAGCACGCCCGGCAGGAGGCCGAGCAGGCGAGCGCCGCCAAGAGCCTGTTCCTCTCGCGCATGAGCCACGAGCTGCGCACGCCGCTGAACGCCATCCTCGGCTTCGCGCAGCTCCTCGAACTCGACCGCGCCCGGGCGGGCGAGACCGACAGCGCGAGCATCGAGCAGATCCTGCGCGCCGGGCGACACCTCCTCGCGCTGATCGACGAGGTGCTCGACATCGCCCGGATCGAGGCGGGCAAGCTGGGCCTTGCGATCGCCCCGGTCCGCATCGAGGCCGTGGTCGCGGAGGCGGTGGGCCTCTCCCTACCCGAGGCCGAGAGCCGCGGCATCGCGCTTGTCAACGCGGCAGGCGAGCTGCCCCCGGTCGCCGCCGATCCGCGCCGCCTGCTCCAGGTGCTCCTCAATCTCCTCAGCAACGCGATCAAGTACAACCGGGAGGGCGGCATGGTGACGATCACCGCCGCAGCGGACGGGAAGCACGTGCGTGTCGCGGTCGAGGACACCGGCATCGGGATCGACCCCGATCAGGCGGGCGAGCTGTTCCAGCCCTTCACCCGCCTCGCTGCCGGCGCGGCGCGCAGCGAGGGTACGGGGCTCGGCCTCTCGCTGTCGCGCGCGCTCGTGGAGGCGATGGACGGGCGCATCGGCTATGCGGCGCGCGCCGACGGGCGACCCGGGGCGTGCTTCTGGTTCGAGCTGCCGCCCGCGGCGGAGGTGGCGCAGCCCGATCCCCTCCCCGCCGCGCCGGCAAACCCCACCCTCGCGGAGCCGCACCCCGTCACGATCCTGCTGGTCGAGGACAATCTCGCTAATGCCCAGCTCATCGAGGCGGTCGTCGCCCGCCACCTCCCCCAGGCGCGGCTGGTCAGCGCGATGCAGGCGCGGCTCGGCCTCGACCTCGCGCGACGCCACCGGCCCGATCTCGTCCTCCTCGACCTGCACCTGCCCGACAAAGACGGCGACTGGGTGCTCGGCGAGCTCGCCGCCACCCTGCCGCACCTCCCGGTGATCCTGCTCACCGCCGATGCCATCGCCGCGCAGGGGGACTGGGCGAGCCGCGGGGCGAGCGCGGTGCTGACCAAGCCGATCGACGTGCCCGCGCTCCTCGCCGCGATGGACCAGGCGTTGCTGGAGCGCGCGCGGTGAGACCGGCGCGCAGCCCCGCCGAGGCGCGCATCCTCGTCATCGACGACGAGCCCGCCAATCTGGCGCTGGTCGAGGCGGTGCTCGCCCGGGAGGGCTATGCCCATGTCGAGACCCTTGCCGATCCCCGCCGTGCCGCCGAACGGCACCTCGCCTTCCGGCCCGATCTGGTGCTGCTCGACCTGATGATGCCGAGCATCGACGGCTATGCCCTGCTCGACAGCCTCGGGCGGCTGACGGGCGAGGGCGACCTCCTGCCGATCATGGTGCTCACCGCCGACACCTCGATCGAGGCGAAACGCCGCGCGCTGGCGCTGGGCGCGCGCGACATCGTGACCAAACCCTTCGACGTCTTCGAATTCGGGTTGAGGGTCGCCAATCTGATCGAGTTGCGGTTGATGTTCGAACAGACGCAGGGTCAGCAGCCCCCTAGCGGCGCGTCCTGAAGAAGTCGCGCAGCAGCGCCGCCGCCTCTTCCTCGCCGATACCGGCGTAGATCTCGGGCCGATGGAGGCATTGCGGCTGGTCGAAGACCCGCGCCCCGTGCTCGACCGCTCCGCCCTTGGGGTCGTTCGCGGCGTAGTAGAGGCGCGCGATGCGGGCGTGCTGGATCGCGCCCGCGCACATTGCGCAGGGCTCGAGCGTGACCCACAGCTCGCAGCCCGTCAGGCGCTCGTCGCCCAGCGCCTGCGCGGCGCGGCGGATCGCCAGGAGTTCGGCATGGGCGGTGGGGTCATGATCGGCACGGGGCGAATTGTGAGCTTCGGCAATGACCTCACCATCCTTCACCACCACCGCGCCGACCGGCACCTCGCCCGCGGCCGCCGCGGCCCGGGCGAGCGCGAGCGCGCGCGGCATAAAGCTGCGGAACCCCGTCCCGCTCACGCCGCGCGCGCTCCTGATGCATCACTCGTTGCCGGTGACGGGCGTTCCCCTGGCATCGCCGGGCATCGTGACATCCACATCGGGAACAGTGACCGTCCTTTCCTCGGTGCCGACGTCGACATCGGCGGTCTCGACGTCGTAAGCGGGCATCTGGCCGCCCTGCACGTCGACCTCGGGCAGTTCGGCTTCCCGGGTCTGGTCGACATCGCACGCGGCAAGGCCGATTGCCAAGGGGGCGAGGAGGGAGGTGATGAGGATTCGCTTCATTGTCTGTTCTCCTTCTTGCCTGGCAACACGGGCGGCGCCCCCGCCAGGTCGGGCGCGAATGCAGGGCCTCGGCCGCCCGCGAGCCATCACATGGGTTAGGGGGCTGCCGGCCGCGGCGCGGCGCGGCGGCGCGGCGCAAGCGGCTTGACGATTCGGCCTGTCGCGGTTATGCGCGCCGCTTTCCCGGCTAAGACCCGCTTTTTACGAGAAGAGACAAACCATGTCGCGCATCTGCGAACTGACCGGCAAGGGCCGCCAGGTCGGCCACAATGTGAGCCACGCCAACAACAAGACCAAGCGCGTGTTCCTGCCCAATCTGCAGAACGTCACGCTGATGAGCGAGAAGCTGGAGCGCAGCTTCAAGTTCCGCGTCTCGACTCACGGTCTGCGCTCGGTGGAGCACAATGGCGGGCTGGACAACTGGCTGCTCAAGACCAGCGACGACAAGCTTTCGGCCAATGCGCTGAAGGTGAAGCGCGAGCTCGTCAAGGCGCAGGCCGCGGCCTGACTCCTGATCCCTTCGCGGGGTCGAAGTGATTCGATGAAGCGTCCGGGGTTCCGGGCGCTTTTTCGTTATGGCGCCCGGGAGGCGGTTTGCGGGTCCCATGCGAATCGCACCAGCAGGTTGCGCTGGAAGATCGAGAAATTGTCGTCGGCGATGAGCCAGATGCTGCCGCGCGAGGAGTCCTCGCCCGTGGGCACGAAGGCCAGCCCCTCGAAGTTGTCGGCGAAGATGCCGCCGGTGAGCCGCGCGAGGATGCGCGCCTCCCACACCGCACCCTCCCGGATCGCACCCGTATCGGCGATCGCGATGGCGGTGTCGAACCTTGCCGGCAGGCTGTAGCGGACCCGTCGCAGCAAGATCAGCAGGCGCCCGTCGGGCAGCTGCGCGGCGTCGACCGGGTCATAAGCCTCCGGCGCACGGAAGCGGGAGACGAGCGGCCGGCCTTCCTCGACAGGATCGCCGGGGAAGAGCAGCGCCTCGTGCAGCCGCTCCCCGCAGCGCTGTGCGCCTTCGGCGATCACCAGGAAGCGGCCATCGGCAAGGCGCGTCATCGTCTCGGGCCCGCTGTTCGCGCTCCAATGGGTCATTTCGGCGGGCGCGCGCCGGTGGCGCCTGCCGTCCGGCGCAAGGCGCATAATGAAGCTTTCCCTTCCCTCGAGCCCGGCCCACAGCGTGCCGGTCGAGGGGTCATGTGCGAGGGATTCGAGATCGACGAACTCCCGCCGGGCCGGCCCCGTGATGCCGACGAAGCGGAAGCTGCCGGGCACGGCACGCGGTTCGGGGCCAGAGAGATCGAGGTCGAGCAGGAAGCCGCGGTCCGTCCCGGCGATGAGCCCGGCAGGGCCCTTCGCCACCAGCGCCGAGAAGCCGCCGAAGAAGGCGTGGGGCGACGTCAGTTCCCACACGCCGGTGAGCGGAAGCACGCCCGAGACACCGTCGCGCTCGGCGAGCGGCCTGACCGTGACCTCGGCGACGTCGCTGCGCAGTCCGGTGGGGGTGCGCAGGAAGGTGCCGGGCGCAAGGCCGATCGCCACGATCGCCAGCAGCAGCAGGCGCAGCCCCCGCGCGGAGCCGGGGCGCCGCGCGCGGGGGGCGTGCGACACCATCCCTGCGTGAGGTCAGACGAGGCCGAGGAGGCGGCGCGTCGCGATCTCGGCCGAGACATAGGCCTCCTGCCGCTCGGCGCTCCAGTAGCGCAGCTCGGGCAGCGGGATTACCTCGCCGGTCACGGCGCAGAGCACATGGCTGCCGGGGCGCAGCACCCGGAAGCTGGAGGCGCCGTAGTAGAGCTTCGCGGTCTTGTCGGAGGGAGTCATCAGCATGGCGGCTCTGATAGCATCCTGTGTCTATCCGAACAAATCATCTTGGGCGGGCGGTGCCGGGGGCTGGCGCCTGCGCGGCGGCGGCGAGGCCGGAGGAGGGGGTGCCGCGGTGCCCTCCGGCACCGCCGCAAGAGACCCGTCGCGGAACTGGAGCGCGAGGCGCGCCTCGCCTGCGGCCTCGGCGCGGGTGGTGAGCGCGCGGCCCGCGGCGTCGCGGATGATGGCATAGCCGCGCTCCAGCGGCTTTTCAGGGTGAAGCTGGCTCATCACCCGGGCGAGCGCGGCAAGCCGGTGCGCGCCCTCGCGCAGGGGGCGTTCGACGAGGCCGGGGCCGAGGCGGGCACCATCCAGGCGGCGTTGCGCCTCGGCGGCGGAACGCTGGAGGAGGCTCGGCGAGAGTCGCGCCGCCACCCCTGCGAGCCGTTCGCGCCCCTGCGCGGAGCGATCTGCCAAGGCGCGCCGCAGCCGCTCGGCGAGGTCGTCGAGGCGCTGGGCCTGGGGCTGGAGCAGATTCTCGGGCCGCGGGAGCAGCCGCGTGCGTGCCGCGAGCCGTTCGCGGCCGAGTTCGAGCGGGCGCCACACCGCGCGGCGCTGGCGGGCGGCGAGGTCGGCGAGGGTTAAGTGCAGATCGGCGCGCACGGGGACGATCATTTCCGCTGCTGCTGTCGGTGTCGGGGCGCGGCGGTCGGCGGCGTGGTCGGCGAGGGTCGTGTCGGTCTCGTGCCCGACCGCGCTGACCACCGGTATCCTACATTCGGCGATGGCGCGGACCACCGCCTCCTCGTTGAAGCTCCACAGGTCCTCGATCGACCCGCCCCCGCGCGCGACGATCACCACGTCGGGGCGCGGCACCGGGCCGCCAGGCTCGAGCGCCGAGAACCCCCGCACCGCCGCCGCCACCTGCTCCGCCGCGCCCTGCCCCTGGACCAGCACCGGCCAGACCAGCACGTGCGAAGGAAAGCGGTCGGCGAGGCGGTGGAGGATGTCGCGGATCACCGCGCCGGTCGGCGAGGTCACCACGCCGATCACCCGCGGCAGGAAGGGCAGGGGGCGCTTGCGCCGCGCATCGAACAGGCCCTCGGCGGCGAGCCGCGCGCGGGTCTTCTCGAGCAGCGCCAGCAACGCGCCCTCGCCGGCAAGTTCGAGGCTTTCGATGACGATCTGGTACTTGGAGCGGCCCGGATAGGTGGTGAGCTTGCCGCTGGCGATCACCTCCAGCCCGTCTTCCGGGCGGAAGGAGAGACGCTGCGCCCCGCCCTTCCACATCACGCCGTCGATCACCGCGCCCTCGTCCTTGAGGCAGCAGTAGAGATGCCCCGAGGCGGCGCGCTTCACCCCCGACATCTCGCCGCGCAGGCGCACGAAGCCGAAGCGGTCCTCGACGGTGCGCTTGAGCAGCGCGGATATCTCGCTGACGGTGAGGGGCTGGGCGTTGTCGCCCTGCCTCCCGCGCGCTACGAGCCCGGCATCGTCATCACTGGTCGGCGGAGGCGCCATGAATATCCTGCTTCTGGGTTCGGGGGGCCGCGAACATGCGCTGGCGTGGAGCCTGGCGCAATCCCCGGGCCTCGCGAAACTCTACGCCGCCCCCGGCAATCCGGGCATCGCCGAGGAAGCGGAGATCGTCGGGCTGGCGGTGACGGATCACGAGGCGGTGATCGCCTTCTGCCGCGAGGCCGACATCGGCCTCGTCGTGATCGGCCCGGAAGCGCCGCTGGTGGACGGGCTCTCCGACAGCCTGCGGGCGGCGGGCGTGCCGGTGTTCGGCCCCTCGCAGGCCGCCGCGCAGCTCGAGGGCTCGAAGGGCTTCACCAAGGACCTGTGCGCCCGCGCGGGCATCCCCACCGCCGGCTACGTGCGCACCGCCAGCCTCGAGGAGGCGCGCGCCGCGCTCGCCCGCTTCGCCGCGCCCTATGTGCTGAAGGCCGATGGGCTCGCGGCGGGCAAGGGCGTGGTGATCGCGGCGGACCTCGCCGAGGCCGAGGCGGCGCTGGCCGACATGTTCGGCGGCCAGTTCGGCGCGGCCGGGGCCGAGGTGGTGGTCGAGGAGTTCATGGAGGGCGAGGAGGCGAGCTTCTTCGCGCTCACCGACGGCACGACGATCGTCCCCTTCGGTTCCGCACAGGACCACAAGCGGGTGGGCGACGGCGACACGGGGCCGAACACCGGCGGCATGGGCGCCTATTCCCCCGCGCCCGTCCTGACGCCCGAGTTGCAGGCCCGCGTGATGACAGAGATCATCGAGCCGACCGTGCGCACGATGCGCGAGGAGGGCAACCCCTATCAGGGCGTGCTGTTCGCCGGGCTGATGCTGACCGCGCAGGGTCCGAAGCTGATCGAATACAACGCCCGCTTCGGCGATCCCGAATGCCAGGTGCTGATGATGCGATTGCGTGACAATCTGGCGCACATGATGTGGCTGTGCGCGACCGGCAAGCTGGATGAACTGGACGAGGAGTCGCCTGAATTCGAGGCGAACTATGCGCTCACGGTCATCATGGCCGCGAACGGCTACCCCGGCACGCCCGAAAAAGGCGGCGCAATCGACATTTCCGCTTGCGACCAGACAGGAGCAAGGGAGGCGCGCCACCTCAAGCTCTTCCACGCCGGCACCGCGCTCAAGGGCGGCGCGCTGGTGGCGAACGGGGGCCGGGTCCTCGCCGTCACCGCAACCGGCGCAAGCGTCACCGAAGCGCAGGCCCGCGCCTACGCTGCCGTCGACCGGATCGACTTCCCGAGCGGCTTCTGCCGCCGCGACATCGGCTGGCGCGAAGTGGAGCGGGAAGCTGCAATCTCATCCCCGTCGGGCCGGACTTGATTCGGGGCTTGGCGTCACTTTCTTCCGCTCGAACCGAAGAAGGCCAAGCTCCCTGCAAAGCACGGGGCGGCGATCAAGGGGGACGGCGGCTTCAGCCGTGCGTCGGCCAAAAGCTGCCGTTCTGAAACCGACCCCTGAGCGGTCAATCGGACGATAATCCTCTGACGCCAATTTCAGACGTTGCGCGCGCGACGCCAACCGGGCAGTTGTGAGTTATGCTCAGCACGAGACAGACATTAGCAATAACAAGCTTCGGCGCGGTGATCGGGCCAATGATGGCTTGTTTCACGTTCGAAAATCCGCAGTACGCGCTCGCTGGATTGACGGTTCCTCTCCCTTTCACCTTGGCTGGCAGTCTGTTCGTGTTAGTCCCGGCTTTCTTCACCCTTAGATACATTCTGCGCTGGCCATCGCTAGCCTCGTGTATTGGTGTTTTGATTGCCGGTGTGGTGGTTGGCTGGTTAGCTTTAGGCGCTCCATCCAACGACCTTCTGGGCCGTGCGGGGCTATTGGGTGCTTGGTTCGGAGGATGCACGGCAATAGCTTGGGTTCTCGGATATTGGCTTTTCGGCAGACAAAGATCTGGAGTTGCAGAGGTAACCGCTGAGGCCAGTGCCCCTGCGGCTTCACCTTGAGATTTCCGTTCGTCAGGCACCGAGGCGAAAAGCCGCCTTTCGCCAATCCACCCACCTCCGGTCATTCGCGTGACGGCGACGTCTCGCCGAAAGCGGTCGTTCCTTTTGGCACACCTGCCAATTTGATACCGATCAAGGAACCGGGTCGCGCGGCATAGGATAAAGCCGCCATGACCCAATCCCCCCTTCGCGCCATCACTCTCCTCGCCGCGCCGCTTCTGGCGCTTGCCGCATGTCAGACGGCGGGGACCGACAATCCCCCGCCGATGGTCGGCAGGTCCACCTCCCCCTCGCACGACACCCGCGCGCCGGCCTTCGTCGAGGCAGCGTGCGGCGGGTGCCATGCGGTCGAGCCGCCGTTCCTCTCGCCCAACCCCCAGGCCCCGAGCTTCGCCTCGATTGCGAACCGCCGGGGGCTTTCCGAGACGTCGCTCGCCGACTGGCTGGCGAACGCGCACAACTACCCCGAGGACATGGACTTCACCCTCACCCGCCCGCAGATCAACCAGATCGCGCGCTACATGGTGACGCTGCGCAGGGCGGGTTACGTCCCCGACAGGTAAGGCGGGCCTAGAGCTTGTCCGCCATCAGCGCCTGCATGTCCGCCTCGGGCCGGGGGCCGTAATGCGAGATGCATTCCGCCGCCGCGATGGCGCCGCGGCGGAGGCAGCGTTCGAGCGGCTCGCCCCTGACGTAGCCCGACAGGAAGCCCGCCGCGAACTGGTCGCCCGCGCCGGTGGTGTCGACGACCTTGTCGACCGGCTCGGCGGCCACCTGCGCGCGCTCACCGTGGGCGATGGCGACCGCACCCTTCTCGCTGCGGGTGGCGACCAGCACCGGCACCTTGCCAGCGACCTGCGCGAGGCCCGCCTCGAAGTCACCCTCGCCGGTGAGCGTGGCAAGCTCGGTCTCGTTGACGAAGAGGATGTCGATGATGCCCTCGTCGATCATCGCGCGGAAATCGTCGCCGTGGCGCTCGATCACGAAGCTCTCGCTGGCGGTGAAGGCGATCTTGCGGCCGGCCTCGCGGGCGACCTCGATGGCGCGGCGCATCGCGCGGCGGGGTTCTTCCGGGTCCCAGAGGTAGCCCTCGAGGTAGAGGATCGCGCCGCTGGCGATGAGGCTCTCGTCGAGCGCGGCGGCGGGGAGGAACTGCCCGGCGCCGAGGAAGGTGTTCATGGTGCGCTCGCCGTCGGGGGTGACGAAGATCAGCACCCGGCCGGTGGCGGGCTCGCCTTCGCGCGCGGGGGTGTCGAAGTCGATGCCGGTCGCGCGCATGTCGTGGCGGAAGACCTTGCCGAGCTGGTCCTCGGCAACCTGGCCGATGAAGGCGCATTGCAGGCCGAGCGTGGCGAGCCCCGCCAGCGTGTTCGCCGCCGAGCCGCCCGAAATCTCGCGCGCGGGCGGCATCGCCTCGTAGAGCTCGTCGGCGCGCGCCTCGTCGACCAGGGTCATGCCGCCGCGGTTGAGCTGGAGCTCGTCGATCAGCTCCTCCGAACAGGAGGCGATCACGTCGACCACGGCATTGCCGATCGCGATGACGTCGTAGCGGGGCGGGGTGGATTCGGTCACGGGCGCTGTTCCTCGGGATGGTGGTTGGGGGCGCCTAGCGTCCTTCGCCGCACGCGCCAAGCCATCTGTGCGCCGCGCGGGCTGGCTGCGTTGACTTCGCGCCCGCCGCACCGCATCGGGCGGGGACGGCGACTGTGGGAGCGAAGGGATTGCGCGTGAAGGGGATCGTCATCGCGGTGGTGCTGGGCGCGAGCCTTGCGGGCTGTGCGGGCGGGCGGATCGTGCCGGCTGCGCCGTCGGCCCGCCCGGCCGCCTCGGCTCCGGCGACGCCGCGCAGCACCGTCGTCGTCGTGCCGGAGGTCATGAACCCGCAAGGGCTCGGCGGCGTGATCGGTTCGTCCGCGAATGCGCTCACCCGCCGCTTCGGCACCCCGCGCATCGACCTTCTGGAAGGCGACGCACGCAAGCTCCAGTTCGCCGGCCGGGCCTGCGTGCTCGACATCTACCTCTATCCCCTTGCCGCCGCCGCCGAGCCGACTGCCACCCATGTCGAGGCGCGCCTGCGGCAGGGCGGTACGCCGACCGATCCGGGCGCCTGCATCCGCGAGGTCGAGAGGCGGTAACGCCGCCTTAAGCCTGTTCGTGCCATGGCCCTGTGCGAGATCTCAGGGGAAGTGACCGGCATGACCACGCAATTCATCGCCATCGCCAAGGCGGCCGCCGCCGACGGCAGGATCACCGCAGAGGAGCTGCTCGCGCTGCGCCGCGAGGGCTGGGGCGACGGGATCATCACCCGCGCCGAGGCCGAGGCGCTGTTCGCCGTCAACCGCGCGCTCCGGGAGCGCAGCGAGGAGTGGGTCGACTTCTTCGTCGAGGCGGTGGGCGAATTCGTCCTCAACGGCACCGAACCGCGCCTGCAATGCTCGGACGAGGAGGCGGCGTGGTTGATCGAGCAGGTCGAGCAGGACGGCCAAGTAGAGAGCATGGCCGAGCTCGAGGCGCTGGTGCGCATCCTCGAGCGGGCCGAAAACACCCCCGAGCGGCTCAAGAACCACGTCCTCGGCGTGGTCGAGCGCGAGGTGCTGACCGGGGTGGGGCCGACCCGCTGCGGCGGCCACCTTTCCGCAACCCACATCAGCGCGGCCGAGTGCCGGATCATCCGCCGCGTGATCTTCGCCAGCGGCGGCCACGGCCCGGCGGCGGTGACGCGCTTCGACGCCGAGATGCTGTTCCGCCTCAAGGACGCGACCCTCGCCGAGGAGAACGCGGCCGAATGGGACGACCTGTTCATCGACGGCGTGGCGAACTTCCTCAAGGGCTTTACGCTGCAGAACGCGCAGCTCAGCCACGAGCGCAAGCGCGAGCTCGAAGCCTTCGTTGCCGACAATGAGGTGAATGTCGGGCGGTTCATGAGCCGGATGGTGCGCGAGGCGCCGCAGGTGGCCAACCACTTCGGCAAGGTCTTCGGCAAGAAGCGCGCCGAGCACACGGACTACGAGGGGCTCGCCGCCGAGGGCGAGAAGGTCACCGACTACGAGAGCGAATGGCTCGAGAGGATGATCGACGCCGACGGCGAGGTGGACGAGCTCGAAAGCCGGCTGATCGCGCGGCTCGCTGCGGAGGTCTGAGAGCTACGTCTTCAGCGCCGCGAAGCCGGAGCGCGCCAGCGCGCGCCAGCGGCGCTGCCGGTGGGCGTAGAAGACGCGGGCGAAGGCGACGATCAGCGGGGTGAGCAGCCCGGCATCGATGTGCACCGTGTCGGTGTAATGCGTCGTGCCGCCCTCGCCGGGGCGGATCCCAATCCAGTGATCCCAGCGCCGGATGAGGGGGCCGTAGCCGTTGTCGCGGATGAAGCGGGTCTCACCCTTGGTTGGGGGCTCGCTGATGACGACCGCCTGCCAGCCAAGCGGGAGGAGGCCGAACAGCCACATCCAGACGCGATACTCGCCCGGTGCCCATCCTTCGGGGAGAGGCTTGCCCTTGGGCGTGAAGCGGATCAGCGGCGCCGCGACATGCAGCAGCAACGCGGCGGTGCGCACGTGGGCCCAGGCCTCGCCGGGCGTGCAGGCGAGCGTGGTCGAGAGTTCGACGGTCTTCGTCATGGCGCGAAGTCAGTCGCGTCCGAAACCCAGTGCCGCCGCTGCGCCGCCCTGCCGGGGCAAGGGGCCGCGCGGCGGGGTGGCCGGAACGGAAATCCCCGCCTCGGGCGGCCGGCGGCGCCGAGCGCCCAGGCGCTGCATCAGCGCGCTGCGTTCGGCTGCGCGCTGTGCGATGCTGGCGCGGGCCTCGCCGAGCAGGCGGGCATAGCGGCTGGCCCGGTCGGTCATACCATGAAGCTCTCGCCGCAGCCGCAGGCGCCTTTGGCGTTGGGGTTCTCGAACACGAAGCCCGCGCTGAAATCGTCCTCACGCCAGTCCATGACCGAGCCGACGAGGTAGAGCACCGAAGCGCCGTCGATGTAGAACACCCCTCCCGGCGTGACGATCTTCTCGTCGAACTTTGCCTCGGTGGTGACGTAGTCGACCGAATAGGCAAGGCCCGAGCAGCCGCGGCGCGGGGTGGAGAGCTTGACGCCGATCGCGTCCGCGGGGGCCTTGCTCATCAGCTCGGCGATCCGCGCTTCGGCGCTCGGCGTCAGGGTGACGGCGGCCTTGGGGGCGGGGCGCGGGGTCGTGGTGGTCTCGGTCATGTCAGCCTCTTCTGCCAGAACAGCGCGTGTCCGGCCTGCGGATCGAGCTGGTAGTCGCCAAAGCCGCAGGCGGCGTAGAGGTGCCGCGCCGGGTTGTCGCTCAGCACTTCCAATGTGATCTTGCAGGCCCCGCGCTTCAAGGCCTCGGCCTCGACGGCGGCGAGCAGCGCCTTGCCGATCCCGTGGCCGCGGTGGCCGGGGAGCACCGCGAGATCGTGGATGTTGACCAGCGGCGCGGCGGCGAAAGTCGAGTAGCCCATGAAGCAGTTCGCGAGGCCCACGGCCCTGTCATCGAGCCGGGCGAGCAGCGAGAAGGCCTGCGGGTTTGCCGCGAGATCGCCCGCCAGCCGCGCCTTCACGTCCTCGGGCAGGGGCGCACCCCCACCCATCGAGTCGTGCGCATAGGCGTCGAGCAGCGCCACGACGTCGGCGGCATCGCGGGAATTGCGATAATCCGCCAGGGTGACGGTCAGGGCCGGTGCCAGCGTCACAGCATCCCCAGCTCGAGCCGCGCCTCGTCGCTCATCTTGTGCGGGCCCCAGGGCGGGTCCCAGACGAGGTTGACCTCGGCGTCGCGGATCCCCGGCACGCTGGAGACGCGCATCTCGACCTCGCCCGGCATGCTTTCGGCGACCGGGCAATGCGGGGTGGTGAGCGTCATGGTGACGGTCGCGTCGGCGTTGTCATCGACCTCGACGCCGTAGATGAGGCCGAGATCGTAGATGTTGACCGGGATTTCGGGGTCGTAGATCTCCCGCAGCGCCTCGATGACCGCCGCCTGCAGGTCGCTGCCCGCCCCGCCGACCGGGCCTTCCGCAGGCTTGGCGGCGAGGAATCCGTCGAGGTAGTCGCGCTGGCGCGGGGCCGTCTCGTCGGTGTCGATGGCGTCCTCGACACGGGCGCGGGGCGGCTTGTCGGCAGTCATGTGGTTATCCGAAGAGCTGTCCATCGCTCTCATCCTCTTCCAAAAATCTTGCGGGTGCGGGCGATCCCGGCGAGCAGCGCGTCGACGTCGGCCTCGGAGGAATAGAGCCCGAAGCTGGCGCGTGCGGTGGCGGGGACGCCGAGGTGGTCCATCAGGGGCTGCGCGCAGTGGTGCCCGGCGCGGATCGCGACATGGGCCTCGTCGAGGATCGTGCCGAGATCGTGCGGGTGGATGTCGTCGATCGCGAAGCTGACGATGCCGGCGCTGTCGGCGGGGCCGAACAGCGTGACGTCGTTCATCGCCCCGAGCTCGCGGCGCAGACGCTGAACAAGCGCCTGCTCGTGCGCGTGGATGCGCTCCGGGCCGATCGCGGCGACGTAATCGACCGCGGCGGCGAAGGCGACGGCCTCGGCGATAGCGGGGGTGCCCGCCTCGAAGCGCTGCGGGCCGGAGGCATAGGTGGTGCGCGCGAAGGTCACCCGGTCGATCATCGCGCCGCCGCCCTGATAGGGGGGCATCTCGGCCAGCAGCTCCTTCCTCGCCCACAACGCCCCGATCCCGGTCGGCCCGTAAAGCTTGTGCGCGGAGAAGACGTAGAGGTCGCAATCGAGCGCCCTGACGTCGACGCCCATGTGCGGGGCGCTCTGGCACCCGTCGAGCAGCAGCTTCGCGCCGACCTTGTGCGCGAGCGCCGCGGCGCGCGGGGCATCGAGCACGGCGCCGGTGACGTTGGAGACGTGGCCGAGAGCGACAAGCTTGTGCGCCTCGGTCAGCATCGCCTCGGCGGCATCGAGGTCGATCCGATGATCGTCGGTCAGTGGGCAGACGTCGATCGCCGCGCCCGTTGCCTCGGCGACCATCTGCCAGGGGACGATGTTCGAATGGTGCTCCGCCTGCGAGAGGAGGATGCGGTCGCCCGCCTTCAGGTTCGACCGGCCCCAGGTCTGCGCGACGAGGTTGATCGCCTCCGTGGCGCCGCGGGTGAAGACCAGCTCGTCCTCGTGCCCGCCGATGAAGGCCGCGACGGTGCGCCGCGCCGCCTCGTAGGCGAGCGTCATCTCGGCCGAGCGGGCATAGACCCCGCGGTGGACCGTGGCGTAGTCCTCGCCCAGCGCCCGCGCCATCGCGTCGATCACGGCGCGCGGTTTCTGCGCCGTGGCGGCGGTGTCGAGGTAGTGCCAGGGCCTGCCGTCCGCCGTCACCATGCCGGGGAAGTCGGCACGCAGGTCCGCCAGCGGGGCGAGGGTGGAGACGTCGCTCACAGCTTCGCCCCCTCCAGCGCCGCCAGCGCCGCCTCGAGCAGCGTCTCGCGCTCGGCCTCGTCCTCCAGCGCCACGAAGGCGTCGCCGATGAAGGCCTGCACCAGCAGGCGCTGGGCGGTCGCCGGATCGACCCCGCGCGCCATCATGTAGTAGCGCGCGCCCTCGTCGAGCTGGCCGACGGTGGCGCCGTGGGCGCATTTCACATCGTCGGCGAAGATTTCCAGCTGCGGGACGGCGTTGGCGCTAGCGCCTGCCTCGAGCAGCAGCCCCTTGAAGTCCTGCGCCGCATCGGTCTTCTGCGCGTGGCGCGCGACCTTGATCTCGCCGAGGAAATTGCCGGTGGCGCCCGCCCAGTGGACCGCGCGGATCGTCTGGTTGGAGGTCGCCTCGGGTTCGGCATGGACGACCTGCGTCACGAACTCGCGGGTCACCCCGGCGCCGCCGATGGTGACGCCGCCAAACTCGAAGTGCGCACCCCGGGCGAGCCGGACCTCGACCTCGACCCGGGTGTAGTCATCGCCGCGGTTGACGACGAAGAACGCCGCCCGCGCGCCCTCGCCGAGCGTCACGCGCAGGCGGTGCAGTTCGGGCGCGTCGCTGCCGACGACGAGGCAGCGCGTCACGCCCTCGCCAGCGGGGACGTCGATCGCCTGCCACTGGTCGAGCGCCGCGGCGCCGAGCCGCGACAGCGCGTCGATGTCGGCATAACGCCACGCCTCGTCGCGGCGGGTGGGGAGCGTGGCCGTGTTCATGTCCGCCTGCTCCTGCGTTGGGCCGCGAGCGCCGCGAGGCCGCTGTCGCGCCGTTCCTCGACGCAGTCGAACACCTTCGCCGAATCGAGCAGCGCGCTCAACTGCCGCTCCGCCTCGGCACGGGGGAGATCGGAGGCGTCGAGCGCCTTCAGATCGGGGATCAGCGGCGCGATGCAGTCGATCATGGCGCTGCAGCCGATCGCGTCGACCGCCTTGTCGCCGCTCGAGCGCTTGGTCCGGCAGGTGACCCGGTCGTCCCTCATCTTCCAGACACCGCGCCAGTCGCGCAGCCGGTTGGCGAGGACGGTGATCTCGTTGTCGGCCGGGGGCTCGGCCACCGGCTGCGCGAAAGCGAAGGCGAGGGGAGCCAGCATGAGCAGGGTCACGCCATCACCGCGTCGTAGCCCTCGGCCTCGAGCCTCAGCGCGAGGTCCGGGCCTCCTGTGGCGACGATCCTGCCGCCGGCGAGGATGCTCACCTTGTCGGGCTTCACCACGTCGAGCAGCCGCTGGTAGTGCGTGATGAGCAGAACCCCCTTGTCGGGCGCGCGCATGATCGCGTTGATCCCGTTGCCGACAATCCTCAGCGCGTCGATGTCGAGGCCGCTGTCGGTCTCGTCGAGCACCGCGAAGTGGGGCGCGAGGATGCCCATCTGCACCATCTCGGCGCGCTTCTTCTCGCCGCCGGAGAAGCCCACGTTCACCTGCCGCTTGAGCATCTCCATGTCCATCCGGAGCAGGCCGGCCTTGTCCTTGGCGAGCTTGAGGAAATCGCCGCCGCTGAGAGGTTCTTCGCCGCGCGCTTTGCGCTGCGAGTTGAGTGCCTCGCGCAGGAACTGGACGTTGGAGACGCCGGGGATCTCGACCGGGTACTGGAAGCCCAGGAACAGGCCCTTCGCCGCGCGTTCGTGCGGTTCCAGTGCAAGCAGGTCCTCGCCGTTGAAGGTGACGCTGCCGCCGGTCACCTCGTAGCCCGGCTTGCCGCCGAGCACGTTGGCAAGCGTCGACTTGCCCGCGCCGTTGGGTCCCATGATGGCGTGCACCTCGCCAGCCGGGATCGACAGGGTCAGCCCCTTGAGGATCGGCTTATCGGCGACGGTCGCGTGGAGATCGGTGATTTCGAGCATCGGTCTTTCCTTCAATTCGTCATTGCGAGCGGAGCGAAGCAATCCAGAGCGGCTCTGCGCAGACTCTGGATTGCCGCGTCGCCTGCGGCTCCTCGCAATGACGAGGATGGGGTTAGCTTCACGGCTTGCGCCCCCGAGGCTTGTCGCCGGCATCGGCGCGCTTGGGGCGGGAATAGGTCTGCTTGGGGTTGGCCGCCTTGTGTGCGCGCGCGGCCTCCTTCTTCTCGGCGATGCGCTCGCGCATGGCGAGGGTGAGGCGCTGGAGCACGGCGTCGAGATCCCCGAGGATGTCCTTCGCCGCGATCCGCATCACCTTGATGCCGACCGCCTCGAGGCTCCTGTCGCGGCGCTTGGCGAGCGTGTCGTTCTGCCCCTCCTCGTCGATCGCGAGGGCAAGGCCGAGGTTGTGGCAGTTGAAATCGACGATCGCCGAGCCGACCACCGCGTGGCGCTTGAAGGTGTAGCGGCCCATGTCGGCGGCGGCGAACTTCGCCGCGAGCGCCTTGTGCGCCTCGGACGAATGGCGCCGCAACTCGCGCGCCTGCTCGTGCAGCGCATCGAGCCGCTTCTCCGAAATCTCCCACCCGCGGCCCTTCTTCTTGAGCGCGGGGGCTTCGGCGGAGGCAGCCTCGGGGTTGAGGGCGAGGGTTTTGCGGGTGGTCATGTGTTAGGCCTTCCCATCCAGATACCTGATGAGCAGGTCGGAATTGTCACAGCGGACATACTCCACCTCCGACCATTCCGTTTTCAGGATGAGTTCGCCGGCGCCAGTGATCGTCAGCGAGAGGGTGGTCTCAGATGGCTCGTCAAGCTCGAACCAAGTCCCCGAAATCCGATTCTCATCTTCGGGATGACGGTCGCGAGGTTCGAATTCTGACTCCCAAAGATACAAACGATCGGGCGCAACCAAGATTGTTCCCGTGGTCATTCGGCCGCATTGTTCCAAACTCGTCGACCATTCGCCCTGCTGACTAGCCGGGAAACCAATCTGTTGATCCATCGCTGCAAAGAGAAGCAGGGCTGAGGTAAGCATCACCCCACGCTCCCCTCAAGCGAAATCGCCAGCAGCTTCTGCGCCTCGACCGCGAACTCCATCGGCAGCTCCTTCAGCACATCCTTGGCAAAGCCGTTGACGATCAGCGCCACGGCTTCCTCTTCGCCGAGGCCGCGCTGCATTGCGTAGAACAGCTGTTCGTCGCTGATCTTGGAGGTGGTCGCCTCGTGCTCGATCTGCGCGCTGGGGTTCTTGACCTCGATATAGGGCACGGTGTGCGCGCCGCATTGATCGCCGAGCAGCAGGCTGTCGCACTGGGTGAAATTCCTCACGCCGCTCGCCGTCGGCCCGACGCGCACCAGCCCGCGATAGGTGTTGTTCGACTTGCCCGCCGAAATGCCCTTGGAGATGATCGTCGAGCGGCTGTTCTTGCCGTTGTGGATCATCTTGGTGCCGGTGTCGGCCTGCTGGTAATTGTTGGTGACCGCGACCGAGTAGAACTCGCCCACGCTGTCCTCGCCGTTGAGCACGCAGGAAGGATACTTCCACGTCACCGCGCTCCCGGTCTCGACCTGCGTCCACGAGACCTTCGAGCGGTCCCCCTGGCACAGCGCGCGCTTGGTGACGAAGTTGTAGATCCCGCCCTTCCCCTCGGCATTGCCGGGGTACCAGTTCTGCACGGTCGAGTACTTGATCTCGGCATCGTCGAGCGCGACCAGCTCGACCACCGCGGCGTGGAGCTGGTTCTCGTCGCGCATCGGAGCGGTGCAGCCCTCGAGGTAGCTGACGTAGCTGCCCTTGTCGGCGACGATCAGCGTGCGTTCGAACTGGCCGGTGTTCTCGGCATTGATGCGGAAATAGGTCGAGAGCTCCATCGGGCAGCGCACGCCCTCGGGCACGTAGACGAAGGTGCCGTCGGAGAAGACCGCGGAGTTGAGGCAGGCGAAGTAGTTGTCGCGCTGCGGCACGACGCGGCCCAGCCACTGCTTCACCAGCTCCGGATATTCGCGGATCGCCTCGGAGATCGAGAGGAAGATCACGCCCGCGCGCTTCAGTTCCTCGCGGAAGGTGGTGGCGACGCTGACCGAATCGAACACCGCATCGACCGCAACCTTGCGCGCGCCCTCGACGCCCGCGAGCACTTCCTGCTCCGCGACGGGAATGCCGAGCTTGTCGTAGACCGCCTTGATCTCGGGATCGAGCTCGTCGAGGCTGGCGATGGTCGCCTTCTTCTTGGGCGCGGCGTAGTAATAGGCATCCTGGTAGTCGATCTTCGGATAGCCGACCTTGGCCCAGTCGGGCTCCTCCATCGTCTGCCACAGGCGAAAGGCCTTGAGGCGCCAGTCGAGCATCCATTCGGGCTCGTTCTTCTTGGCGCTGATGAAGCGGACCGTGTCCTCGTTCAGGCCCTTCGGCGCGAACTCGGTCTCGATCTCGGCCGACCAGCCATGCTCGTAGTCGGCGACCTTCGCGGCGGCCTCGCGCGCCTCGCGGTCCTGCAGTTCGATGTCTTCGCTCATGCCAGATGGTCCTCGACGAATGGGGTGCGCGCCGGTGCGACGGGGCCGCGCAGCTGCGCCAGGGTGATCCCCGCCAGCGCGCCGCGCAGCGCGTTGTTGATGATCGGCCAGTGCGGCTTCATGTTGCACCCGCTCTCGAAATCGCAGGCGCTGTGATCGATGCAGGCGGTGAGCGCGATGCGCCCCTCGATGGCCTCGACGATATCCGCGACGGTGATCGCCGCCGCCGGCCGCCCGAGCTGGAGACCCCCGTGTGCCCCGCGCACGGTCCGTAGCAGGCCGGCAGCGGTCAACCGCGAGACCAGCTTCTGGACCGTCGGCACCGGAAGGCCCGTCTCCGCCGCGAGTTCTGCCGCGCTCACCCGCCCGTTGCCGCAATGGAGCGCGGCCTGGCACATCGTGATGACGGCATAGTCGGCGAGGTTGGACAGGCGCATTGCGAGCGGTTCTCAATTCGGACGGATTCGTTCCGATTTCCAAATTAGGAGCAAACCTGTCCGATTACAACCGCCAACCGGCGGGCCGGTCAGCCCTGGAGTTCGCGCAGATTGCGCGGGTCGATCATCTCGGCGAGGTAGGGCGTCGAGGGATCGGTGAGGCGCGCCGGAGTGCGACCGACGAAGTGGGTGATCTCGCGGATCATGTGCGGCTGATCGAAGAACGCGTCGGAGATCGCGGACTCGTCCTCGAGCGACAGGTTGGGCGCGGACAGCAGCGCGGCGGCCCTCAGGGCGCGGTACTTGCGGGCGAGTGCGCGCGGCGGGAGGCCGAAATAGCGCTCCACCAGCCGCTGCACCTGACGGGCGGAATAGCCGGCGGCCCCCGTCAGCGCGGCAACCTCGGGGTTGAACGAGGCGCCGAGCCAGCGTCCGGTCGCCGCAACCAGCTCGACGTGGCGCGGGTTCACGGGACCGACGTTGCGCGCAATGAAATCCCCGATCGCGAGCGCGCAGTCCCGCCCGCTCATGGTGCCTGCGCGATAGGCGGCGATCAGCCGCTCCCCCAGGGTGTCGATCTCCGGGCCGAGCACGCTCCCGGCGGGCAGCAGCCGGTCGCGGTGGCGGCCGGCGTGCAGCCCGGTGAGCGCCGCCCAGCCGAGCGGGGTCAGCGCCGCGCCGAAGGCATGGAACGGGCCCTCCACGACGATCGGCGTCGCACGCGACAGCGGGGTCTGGAGGCCGACCGAATGGTTCGGATCGCGGTGCCCCTGCGCGAACAGCATCTCGCCCTTGCCGTGCGGGAAAAGGCACAGGTTGCCGACCGCCGCGGGCTGGATGTCGCGGATCAGCGGTTCGTCGCAGCGGAAGTGGTAGAGGGTGGTCACGTAGGGCGCGATTGGCGGAGCGGGTGCGAAGTAGTCCACCCTGATGAGCGACACAGGCGTGACCGCCTCGCGCCCTTCGGCAGCCTGATCCAACGGCCTGGTGAGGAAAGAAGAGGCTTCCATGTTCTGGAAGATCCTCATGCCACGATTCGATCCGCCGAAGAAGTGCGCAAAAAAAGAGGCGGCGTCCCCTCGGGAACGCCGCCATCTGAGTTGAGGAACTCTTTGCATTGCTGCTCCGAGCCCTTCGGGTCGCAGGAGATGACATAACGCGCCTACGGTTCAACGGATTGTATGCAAGCGACACGTACTTTTGCGGATTGTCTCGGAAACCTGCCCATCGTCGCACAAGCACCCCTGCGCCGCGCAGCGTCGCCGCGGTGTTGGCGGGGATCGGCTCGACATGGCGCGCGCGCTGGCATAGGCGCTGGCGCGATGCTGTTCCGCCTGCTCCGCCCTGCCCTCTTCGCACTCGATCCCGAGACCGGCCACCGACTGGCGCTGCGCACGCTGGCGGCACTGCCGCTGCGTGCGCCGGCCGCGGCGGGGCCGCTGGCGGTGGAGGTGGCGGGGCTCGCCTTCCCCAATCCGGTCGGGGTGGCGGCGGGCTTCGACAAGGATGCCGAGGTGCCGGATGCGCTGCTCGGCCTCGGCTTCGGCTTCACCGAAGTGGGCTCGATCACCCCCCTGCCGCAGGCTGGCAACCCGCAGCCGCGGCTGTTCCGACTGGTCGAGGACGGCGCGGTGATCAACCGCATGGGGTTCAACAACGGCGGGGCCGAGGCGGCGCTCGCGCGGCTGAGGGCGCGGGCCGGGCGCCCCGGCATCGTCGGGGTGAACATCGGCGCCAACAAGGACTCGGTTGACCGGATCGCCGACTACGCGACGATGGCGCGGCTGATGGCGCCCGTCGCCAGCTACCTGTGCGTCAATGTCTCCAGCCCCAACACCCCTGGCCTGCGCGCACTTCAGGACGAGGGCGCGCTGACCGCGCTGATCGATGCGGTGATCGCCGCGCGCGATGCGGCAGTGATCTCCGCGCCTCCGGCGATCTTCCTGAAGGTCGCGCCCGATCTGGAGCCCGCTGACATCGACGGGATCGCCCGCATAGCGCTGGACAAGGGGCTGGGCGCGCTGGTGGTCTCGAACACCACCATTCAGCGTCCGGCGCTTCGCTCCGCCCACGCGGGCGAGACCGGTGGCCTTTCGGGCGCGCCGCTGCGCGACCTCGCCACGCAGCGCCTGCGCGACTTCCGCAAGGCGACCGGCGGCGCGCTCCCGCTGGTGGGCGTCGGCGGCATCGCCACTGCCGAGCACGCGTGGGAGCGCATCCGCGCGGGGGCGAGCCTCGTGCAGCTCTACTCGGCCATGGTCTATGAAGGCCCCGGCCTCGGCGCGCGGATCGCACGCGGGCTGGAGGCGCTGATGCGGCGTGACGGGTTCGCGAGCATTGCCGAAGCGGTGGGAAGCGAATAGCACCCGCCTCATGCGCTTTTTCCAAGTCCTGATCGCCCCGCTGGCGCTCGCCCTGTCGGGCTGCGTCACCGGCGAGACCCTCCCTTCCGAACCGGCACCTCTCGCGGCAGGCGCGGTGAGCAGCGCCGATCCGCGCGCCACCGCGGCGGGCGAGACGATCCTCGCGCAGGGCGGCTCAGCGGTCGATGCGGCGATTGCGGTGATGCTGGCTCTGACCGTGGTGGAACCGCAGAGCTCCGGCATCGGCGGCGGCGGCTTCCTTGTGCGCGCCGACGGGGCGGACGGGAGCCTCGTCACCTATGACGGGCGCGAGACCGCGCCTGCCGCCGCGAACCCGACCCGCTTCCTCGATGCGCAGGGCAAGGTGCTGGGCCGCGACATGCGCGTCTTCTCGGGCCTCAGCGTCGGGGTGCCCGGCAACATCGCGCTCGCCGCCAAGGCCCACGCGGCGCACGGCACTCTTCCCTGGGCAAAGCTGTTCGAGCCCGCCATCGCGCTCGCCGAGGATGGCTTCGTCATGAACCGCCGCCTCCACGAATCGCTCGCCGCCAACAGGGGCCGCGCGGACAAGGCCCAGGCGGCGCGGGCGGTGTTCTTCGGGGCTGACGGCAATCCCCTGCCGGTCGGCGCGACGGTCAGGGTGCCCGAGCTCGCCGCGACCTTCCGGGCGCTCGCAGCACAAGGCCCCGAAGCGCTCTACGGGCCGGAGCCCGCCGCCGCCCTCGCCGCGCATGTCGCGGCCGCTACCCCGCAGGACGGGCGCATGACCGCCGCCGACGTCACCGGCTACACCGCGAAGGAGCGCGACCCCGTGTGCACCCGCTACCGCGTCTACCGCGTGTGCGGCATGGGCCCGCCATCCTCGGGCGGGATTGCGGTGGCGCAGATGCTCGGCCAACTCGAACGCTTCGACCTCGCCGCGCTGGGCCCGCAGAGCCCGACCTTCTGGCACCTCTTCATCGAGAGCCAGCGCCTCGCCTATGCCGACCGCGAGCTCTATGCCGGCGATGCCGACTTCGTCGCGGTGCCGGTCGTGGGGCTGGTCGATCCGGGCTATCTCGCCAGCCGTTCCGCGCTGATCTCGCCGACCGCGAGCCTCGCCAGGGTCGAGGCGGGCGTGCCCCCCGGCGCCCCTCTCGCGCGCGGGGACGGGCCGGAGGAGCCGGAGAACGGCACCACCCACTTCTCGGTGGTCGACCGCGAGGGCACCGCCGTCAGCTACACCTCGACCATCGAGGGCGCCTTCGGATCGGGGCTCCATTTCCGCGGCTTCTACCTCAACAACGAGCTCACCGACTTCACCCTCACCCCCGAGGCCGACGGCAAGCCGGTTGCCAACCGGGTCGAGGGGGGCAAGCGCCCGCGCTCCTCGATGGCGCCGACCATCGTCTTCGACGCGAGCGGCCAGCCGGTGCTGGTGATCGGCGCCGCGGGCGGCCCGACGATCCCGGTGACGGTCGCCCGCGCGATCATCGGCGTGCTCGATTTCGGCCTCGGCGCGCAGGACGCGCTTGCCATGCCCTTCGCCATGTCCTTCGGCGAGACGCTGCTGATCGAGGAGGGCAGCGCGCTCGCGGCGATGGAGGGCGATCTCGCCGCGCTCGGCCACAAGGCGATCCGCAAGGGCGCGGCCCCGATCAAGGCCAACGCCCTCGGCCGCCGCGCCGACGGCAGCTGGGAGGTCGCCACCGAGCCGCGCAACGCCGGCGCCGTCACGCCCTGACCGCTTGCCGCTACGGCCTCGGCTGGCTAATCAGGGCGCCGAGCGGGGTCGCGCCTGAACCCCGGACCACATAAGCCCGAAGGGACAGGAGCCTTTGCCAGTGCATTCCCCCACCTTGCCCCATGCTGCCCGCGCGGTCGTCAACCCTGCGGACCCCCAGCTGTTGCAGGACATCGACGGCGCGCAGAACCTCGTCGCGCTGTTCCTGAAGCGCGCCGACGAGAAGGGCGATGCCCCCTTCCTCGGCCACAAGACAGGCGGGCAATGGGTGACCCAGTCCTGGCGCTCGGCGGCGGATCATGTGTGCCTGCTGGCCGAGAGCCTGCGCCGCCTCGGCCTCGAGGATGGTGACCGGGTCGCGCTGGTCTCCGAGAACCGCCCCGAATGGTGCATCGCCGACCTCGCGATCATGGCGGCGGGCTGCATCACCGTGCCCACCTACACCACCAACACCCGCCGCGATCACGCGCATATCCTCGACAACTCGGGTGCGCGGGCGGTGTTCGTCTCCAACGAGAAGCTGCTCGCGCCGCTGGTCGGCGCGATCGGGCAGACCGGCATGATCGAGCACGTCATCGGCATCGACGCGCTGAAGCCGCGCCAGACCGGCAGCTTCCAGTATCACGGCTGGGAGAGCCTCGTCACCGGCGATGCGGCGGTGGCGCGCGCGGCGGTGGACGAGCGCATCACCCGCATCGAGCGGTCGGAGACGGCCTGCCTCATCTACACCAGCGGCACCGGCGGCGCCCCGCGCGGCGTGATGCAGCACCACGGCGCCATACTTTGCAACGTCGCGGGCGCAGCCGAGGTGCTGCTCAACGATTTCGGCCTCAGCGACGAGCGCTTCCTCTCCTTCCTCCCGCTCTCCCACGCCTACGAGCACACCGGCGGGCAATACCTCCCGATCGGCGTCGGCGCGGAGATCTTCTATTCCGAAGGCCTCGAGAAGCTCGCCAGCAATATCGAGGAGACCCGCCCGACCCTGATGGTCGTCGTTCCCCGCCTGTTCGAGGTGCTGCGCACCCGGATCATGAAGCAGGTCGAGAAGCAGGGGAAGGTCGCGAACTTCATGATGGACGCCGCGCTGAAGATCGCGGAGCACACCACCGAGGGCAAGAAGCGCCTGCGCGACCGGCCGCTCGACTTCCTGGTCGAGCGCACGTTGCGCCCCAAGATCCGCCAGAAGTTCGGCGGCCGGATCAAGGCGATGGTCTCCGGCGGCGCGCCGCTCAATCCCGAGGTGGGCAACTTCTTCGACGCCATGGGCCTCACCATGCTCCAGGGCTACGGGCAGACCGAGGCCGGGCCGGTGATCAGCTGCAACCGGCCCAAGGTCGGCCTCAAGATGGACACCGTCGGCCCGCCCCTGCGCGGCGTGGACGTCCGCATCGCCGAGGACGGCGAGATCCTCGTGCGCGGCGAGCTCGTGATGCACGGCTACTGGCGCAACGAGGCCGAGACCGCGCGCACCCTCAAGGCCGATCCCGCCGACCCCGCGGGCCTGCCGTGGCTCCACACCGGCGACATCGGCCACATCGATCCCAAGGGCCGGATCAAGATCACCGACCGCAAGAAGGACATGATCGTCAACGACAAGGGCGACAACATCGCCCCGCAGAAGGTCGAGGGCATGCTGACGCTCCAGCCCGAGATCGCGCAGGCGATGGTGAGCGGCGACAAGCGGCCCTATGTCGTCGGCCTCATCGTTCCCGACGCCGAATGGGCGCTCGAATGGGCTAGGGAGAACGGCGAGAAGTTCGATCTGAAAGCCCTGCAGGAGCTCCCCGCCTTCCGCAACGCGGTGCGCGCGGCAGTCGACCGGACCAACGCCGATCTCTCGGTGATAGAAAAGGTCCGCCAGTTCGCCTTCGCGGACGAGGCCTTCGCCATCGAGAACGAGGAGATGACCCCCTCGATGAAGATCCGCCGTCACAAGATCCGCGAGCGGTATCAAGAGCGGATCGACGGGCTTTATCGGGGGTGAGGGGCTAGCCCTCTCCCGGCATCACCCCGGGCCCCGTCAGGGGATTGGCTTCCTCAACTCGGCCATGAGCGCCGCTTGCCGCAGGATGTTGCGCACCTGGTCGGCGATCGACCGCCCGTCGTTGGTCGCGATCCGCAGCAATTCCCGGCACTCGTCCTCGGTCCAGAGGCGATCCGGCGTCACGTCATGCCGGTCGAGCGGCAGGTGGCGAGTGACGAAGAAGCGATGACCCGCCGCATCGTGAACGATCATGATGGTCGCATGGGCGAGGAGGTGGCGCAGCGGCCGGAAGGCGCGCCAGCGCTCAATGCGCCGCAGCAGGGCTTGGCACCGCTTGTCCGCCGTGCCTTGCAGGCGCGCGGTCAATGCCGCGAGGCTCGACAGGGGGCCGTTCTCGACCGGCAGATCGAGGGCGATGCAAAGCTGCCCGATAGCGCGCTCGGCGATTGCGAAATGCGTAAGCACGCGGCCGAGCCAGTCGAACGGCTCAAGCGCGACCTGTTGCACGGCCGATGCATCGACGGGAAGTTGCTCGCTCATGAGGATCGCTTACAACATAGGACTTTAAGCCTTCGTCACCCGAAGCTCCATCAGTAGGGCGGCTTCTCCCGCTCCCGCTGCGCCTTCGCCGCCGCGGTCCACCAAGCCAGATCGTCGGCGAACCTCGGGAACTGGCGCTCGAGCGAGGCGCCGCCGCTGCCCGTGGGCTCGCCCTCCTCGTCGAGCGTGTCCCTGATCGGCCCCACCGCGATCGTGCTCGAGACCACCGCCATGCCCATCTCGCCGAGGATGCCGCGCCACGCCAGGCCTGCGCGCACGCCGCCGAGCCTGCCGGCCGAGTAGCTGGCGATCGCGGCGGGGCGCCAGAACCACTCCTCGAGGAAGTGGTCGGTGAGGTTCTTGAGCCCCGGCTGCACGCTCCAGTTGTATTCGCCGACCACGAAGAGGAAGGCGTCCGCCGCGCGGATCTTGCCCGCCAGCGTCTCCAGCGCCTCGGGCGCCTCGCCCTTGGGGTACTCCTTGTACATCCGGTCCAGCATCGGGAGCCCCACCGCCCTGGCGTCGATCAGCTCGACCTCGGCTCCGCGTTCGGCGAGCTTGCGGACACAATAGTCGGCGAGGCGGATGCCCTGCCTGTCGCGGCGGTACGAACCGTAGAATACGAGGATGCGGTCGGCCATCGGCAGTCTCCTTCGGTCGCGAGGCTAGCGGCCCGTGGCCCGTCTGGCTTGCGAAAACCTCGGGGCTATTCCGCGGCCCGCTCGGTCTGCCGCCTGTCCCACTCGGCGCGGGGGACGCGGGTGACGGTCCGCTGCGCCCGGTGCAGCCCGTCGCTGTGGCGGCTGCCGGTCATGGTGTATTCGGAACGGTCCTCGCGCCGCCACACGGTGCCCGCCGCATCGATCTCGAGGGTGATCGACACGGTGCCGCTCGCCGCGATCCCCGCGGCCGCGGCCGCAGCGTCTTCGGGGCCGAGCGTCTCGCCGCTCACCTCGGCGACCACCAGCGCGGCACGCACCTCCTGTTCGTGCAGGTGGGCGGGATCGACCGGGCCGGTGCCGGTGAGGACGATCCGGTCGTCGCGCCCGCCGCTGCGCGCAAGGATCACCGGCCCGAGCGCGCCCTCGAGCGCGAAGGGTTCGCCCTCGGCGATCCGTCCGGGGCGCATCCCAAGCGCCTCGACGGCCTCCACCGCGGCGGCGGGGTCGCAGCGGACCTGCACTGCGGTCCAGGTGAACAGCCAGCGCGAGCACGCCTCGCGCGTCCATCCGGCCTCGGCGAGCCAGGCGGCGTTGCGTGCGGCCAGTTCCTCCGGGTTCAGCAGGGTCTTCGCCCCATCGGGCGCGACCCGGATGCGCGCGGGGAACATCCAGCGCTCGTTGCCGCGGATCGATTCGGGATCGGCAAGGATCGCGTATTCGGCCTCGGTGCCCTCTGGCGTGACCGCGATTACCCTCTCGGCGAGCGCCTGGTTGCCGCTGGACGAACTCGAGCCCGTCTCCCCCTCGGTGCGATTTTCATATGTCATCGCAAGCACATAGTCCTGCGCTGCGACGGGTGCCGCGGGCAGGACGGCAAGGATGGCGAGGGGCAGGAGCGGGCGCAGGGTGCTTCTCCTCTTGGAGAGTGCGAGCGGCGTGACGTCGGACGGGTTCGGCAGGCGCCGCCCCGCCGACCGCGCGGCGGGCTGCCGCAGGCGCGGCGCCGCCTCGCAGCGGGGCTGCTCCAGCTGCCCGCCTCAGTACATGTGCTGCCCGCCGTTGATGCTCATGGTCGAGCCGGTCATGAAGCCGCCGTTCTCGGAGGTCAGGAAGGCCACGCCGCGGGCGATCTCCTCGGCCATGCCGAGGCGGCCCACCGGAATCTTGGCAACGATCTTCTCGAGCACCGCGGGCGGCACGGCGGCGACCATGTCGGTGTCGATATAGCCCGGCGCGATCGCGTTCACCGTCACCCCGAACTTCGCGCCCTCCTGCGCCAAGGCCTTGGTAAAGCCGTGAATTCCGCTCTTTGCCGCGGCGTAGTTGACCTGCCCGTACTGCCCCGCCTGGCCGTTGATCGAGCCGATGTTGACGATCCGCCCCCAGCCCCGCTCGCGCATGCCGGGGAAGGTCGCCTTGGCCATGTTGAAGCACCCGCCGAGGTTGATGCGCATGACATCGTTCCAGTCCTCGAAGCTCATCTTGTGGAGCGTGCCGTCGCGGGTGATGCCGGCGTTGTTGACGACGATGTCGATGGGGCCGTGCTCCGCCTCGACCTTGGCGCAGCCCTCGAGCGTCGCCTCGTGGTCGCCGACATCCCACCTGTAGGCAGGGATCCCCGTTTCCGCCGTGAAGGCCTGGGCCTTTCCCTCATTGCCCGCGTAATTGGCGATCACCGTGTGGCCCTGGCGTTGGAGACGCTTGCAGATCGCCTCCCCGATCCCGCGCGTTCCCCCCGTGACGATGGCTACCCGGCCCATGACATTCCCTTCCCTTTTCGTGACTTGGAGCATCAACCTAGCCGTGCCGTAAGGGAAGGGGAAGCCGCGAATAGCTATGCCGCGCCGCCATGCCCGAAACCGCATTCCGGCGGGGGTCTGGGCGGGGTCTGGAGGGGGTCTCACGGAGTTCAGGCGCGCGCAAGACACGGCCAAGGCCGCGCTAGGGCACCCCAGGATCATCCAACATTTCGAAGAAAAGCCCCCGATTACGGGGCGTTGACGCGGATCAGAACTTGATCTGCGTGCCCACGTAGACGGCCTGGCTGTCCTGCACCGAGTTGGTGAGCGGGTTCAGGCGCTCGCGCTCCTGCGAATAGCGCACCCCGGCGGTCACGTTGAGGTTGGGCGAGAGCCGGAAGCTGCCGCCCACGTCCACGGTCTGCGCGGCGGCGGCATCGAGCGTGTTCGGCGAGCGGCCGGCGATCTGGCGCTCCTCCAGCTCGATGCGCGGCTGCAGGCGCGAGGGACGATCCTCGAGCGCCGAGCGCGAGGGCTCGAATTGCGAAAGGTCGGGAAGCGCGAGGCTCTGCACGTTGGCCGACAGGTCGACGGTGCGCGCGAAGCTCTGGTAGCCGCGTGCCGCGCCGAGCTGGAACTTGCTGGCGTCGATCCCCGCAAGGCCAAGGCCGCGGCCCGGCGCCGTCTCGATCGGCTTGCGCACCGAGATCGCCCGCGCGGTGCCGTCATCGACCCGCACCGCGACCGTCATGGTGCGCGAACCGGAGATCGAGGGAGCGCTCGCCGGGGTGAAGCGGATGCCGCGCTCGCGCGCCGTGTCGGCCACGCGGGCGGCGAGTTCGGGATCGACGGTGGCGGGGGTGAACAGGGTCAGCGCCTCGAGCCCGAGGTCCTTGAGCGCGGTGGCCTGCGCCGGTGCGGCCTTGCCGGCCAGCGCCAGCCCCGCGCTCGGCACGGCGAGCGCCAGCGCTCCGCCGAGGACGGCGTAGCACGCGAGCAGCGGCAGCGCGCGCTGCCCCCTCGTCGTCCTGTCCGCCATCCGTGCCATCACGCTGCCTTTTCCGTTTCCCCGAGTCCGCCGTTTCCGGCGCAACCCTTGCCCAAGCATACCCGACCTGAATGCCAGATGAGTCGCGGTAACGCTCACACATGTGTTTAGGTTTGCAAGGTCGCGTTGCAACGCCCTTGCCGTCCCGCGACGGGATTCTTCCGCCGACTGTGGCGTCATGCACACAGAATCCTTGGAAATCCGGGCAATTCAGCCCCGGTAAACCCCGCAGGCGCTTTGGCACGGGCTCGTTCGGCACGACCGCACCCTGTGCACGTGCCGCTTGCCGCAGGGGGGCTTGCCACTATAGAGCGGGCCCGAGACTGATGATGAGGATGATCCGGCTGTGACACGCGCCCCTTCCGCCCCTTTCCGCCGCACCCTGGCTCTCGCGCTGCTCGGCGTATCGCTGGTGGGCCTGAGCGCCTGCGGGGGCGGAAGCCGTCCGCGCACCGAGCTCGCCGCGGCGCAGCTCAACACCATCGGGGTCAATGCCTACCTGTGGCGCGCCGCGCTGGAGACGGTGAGCTTCGCGCCGCTGCTCCAGACCGACAGCAACGGCGGGGTGATCGTCACCGACTGGTACGCCAACCCCTCGAACCCGGGCGAGCGGGTCAAGCTGACCATCACCATCCTCGACCAGGACCTGCGCGCCGACGCGCTGCGCGTCGCGGCGAGCCGGCAGGTCAACCAGAGCGGCGCCTGGGTCGAGGCCCCGGTGCAGGCGGCGACGGTGCAGAAGCTCGAGGACATCATCCTCACCAAGGCCCGCGACCTGCGCCGCCAGGCGCTCGCATCGTAACGCCGGCTTCACAGAGCCACGCTTCTCGCTGAAAGCTTTCCATGACTGAGACCCGTTTCGACCCTGCCGTCGCCGATGAACGCTGGCAGCGTGCCTGGGCCGAGGCGGGGACCTTCACCGCCGATTCGGACAGCCCCAAGCCCAAGAGCTACATCCTTGAGATGTTCCCCTATCCCTCGGGGCGCGTCCACATGGGCCACGTGCGCAATTACACGATGGGCGACGTGCTGGCGCGCTACCAGAAGATGCGCGGGTTCGAGGTGCTGCACCCGATGGGCTGGGACGCCTTCGGGATGCCGGCCGAGAACGCCGCGATGGAAAAGGGCGTGCATCCGGGCGGCTGGACCCGCCAGAACATCGCGCAGATGAAGGCGCAATTGCAGCGCATCGGCTTCGCGCTCGACTGGACGCGCGAGTTCGCGACCTGCGATCCCGAATATTACGGGCACGAACAGGCGCTGTTCCTCGACCTCTACGAGGCGGGGCTGGTCTACCGCAAGGAATCGACGGTCAACTGGGACCCGGTCGACATGACGGTTCTGGCGAACGAGCAGGTCATCGATGGCAAGGGCTGGCGGAGCGGCGCGGAGGTCGAGAAGCGCAAATTGAACCAGTGGTTCCTCAAGATCACCGATTTTGCGGACGATCTGCTGGAGGGCCTGGGCGCGCTCGAGGACTGGCCCCATAAGGTCCGCCTGATGCAGGAGAACTGGATCGGGAAGTCGCAGGGGCTGGAGTTTTCGTTCGAGCTCTCCGACGGCGGGAAGCTCCCGGTCTACACCACCCGCCCGGACACCATCTTCGGCGCGAGCTTCGTCGCCGTGGCGGCAGACCATCCCATCGCGCAGTCGCTGGCGGGCGACCCGGAGGTCGCGGCTTTCATCGAGGCGTGCAAGCGCGGCGGGACCAAGGCGGCCGAGGTCGAGACCGCGGAGAAGCTCGGCTACCTGACGTCGATCACCGCACGGCACCCCTTCACCGGCGCGGCGCTGCCGCTCTTCATCGCCAACTTCGTGCTGATGGAATATGGCACCGGCGCGGTCATGGGCGTGCCCGGCCACGACCAGCGCGACTTCGAGTTCGCCACCAAGTACGGCCTGCCCATCGCCCGCGTCGTCGCCTCCGACCCTGCGCAGGCTGATGCGCCGTTCAAGGGCGAGGCCGAGCCGGGCGACGGGGTGATCGTCAACTCCGGTTTCCTGAACGGCATGAGCGTCGAGGCCGCCAAGGCCGCGGTCATCGCCCGCGCCGAGGCCGAGGGCTGGGGCGAGGGCCGCACGGTGTGGCGCCTGCGCGACTGGGGCGTCTCGCGCCAGCGCTATTGGGGCACGCCGATCCCGATCATCCACAGCCCGGACCACGGCCCCGTCCCCGTCCCGCGCGACCAGCTCCCCGTGGTGCTGCCCGAGGACATCGACTTCAGCGAGCCCGGCAACCCGCTCGACCGCCATCCGACCTGGAAGCACACCACCTGCCCGATCAGCGGCAAGCCCGCGCTGCGCGAGACCGACACGCTCGATACCTTCGTGGATTCGTCGTGGTACTTCCTGCGCTTCGCCAGCCAGCCCGCCGACCGTGCCTTCGACCCCGAGGAGGTCGCCAAGTGGATGCCGGTGCAGCACTATATCGGCGGCATCGAGCACGCGATCCTGCACCTCCTCTATGCGAGGTTCTGGACGCGCGCGCTCGCCCATATCGGCAAGCTCGACGTCAAGGAGCCCTTCGCCGCGCTGTTCACGCAAGGCATGGTGACGCACGAGACCTACAGCCGCCTCGATGAGGCGCGCGGCGTGCCGGTCTACTTCGGCCCCGAGGAGGTCGAGCGGACCTCGGAAGGGGCGACCCTGAAGGCCGATGGCCAGCCGGTCGAGGTCGGCCGCGTCATCAAGATGTCGAAGTCGAAGAAGAACGTCGTCGACCCCGACGCGATCATCGCCCGCCACGGCGCGGACGCGGTGCGCTGGTTCATGCTCTCGGATTCGCCGCCCGAGCGCGACCTGCCGTGGTCCGACGCCGGGATCGAGGGCTGCGCCCGCTTTGTGCAGCGGCTGTGGCGGCTGTTCTCCGCCCACGACGCCTCGGCCACGGGCGAGGACAAGGCGCTCGACCGCAAGACCCACCAGACCATCGCCGCGGTCGCCGCCGACATCGAGGCGCTGGGCTTCAACAAGGCCGTGGCGCGCATCTACGAGCTGACCGGCGCCGTCGAGAAGGCCGCGCCCTCCGCCAGCCGCTCCGCCGCGATCCGCGCGCTCGTCCACCTCGCCGCCCCCATGATGCCGCACCTCGCCGAGGAGGCCTGGGCGGCGATGGGCCACGACACCCTCATCGCCGACGCGCCCTGGCCCGAGGTTGATCCCGCCCTGCTGGTCGACGACGAGGTCACCATCGCCATCCAGCACATGGGCAAGCTGCGCGACACGCTCACCGCGCCCAAGGGCGCCTCGAAGGAGGACCTCGAGGCGCTCGCCATGTCGTCAGCCAACCTCCAGCGCTCCATCAATGGCGCGGCGATCCGCAAGGTCATTGTCGTGCCCGACCGATTGGTGAATATCGTCACCTGATGCGCACCCTGATCCTCCTCGCGGCCTCGCTGGCCCTCGCAGCCTGCGGCCTCACGCCGATGTATGCCGGCGGGACGAGCGCCGCGGCCGCGCAGGGGATCGCCGCGATCGACATCCCTGCCATCCAGGGCCGCGGCGGGTGGCTCGTCAAGAACGCGCTCGAGGCGCGCCTCGGCGCCGCCGGGCAGACCACCCCGCAATACCGGCTCGACGTGCGGCTCGACGATTCGCTCGAGGCCTTGGGCGTCCTCAACGACGACACCATCAGCCGCGAGCGCCGGGTGCTGCGCGCCCGCTACCAGCTCGTCGACCTCGCGACGAACTCGATCCTGCTCGATGCGACCGCGGGGTCGGATGCGGGGATCGACGTCGTCTCCAGCGAATACGCCACCATCGCCGCCGAGCAGAAGGCGCTCGAGAACCTCGCGCTCGAGGTCGCGGACCGCATGGCCATCCAGATCGCGCTGACGCTCCGCTCGCAGCGCGCCGCGCGGCCGTGAAGGCGACGCAGAAGGACTTCCTGCGCGGCCTCCCGGCGGGTGCGACCCAGTGCCGCATCTTCTTCTTCTGCGGGCCGGACGAGGCTGGGGCGAGCGCCGCCGCCGACCGCCTCGCCGCCGCGCTCCCCGATCCGGGCGAGCGGATCGAGCTGGCCGGCGCGGAGCTCAGGCGCGACCCGGCGCTGCTCGGCGACGAGGCACGCTCGACCTCGCTGTTCGGCGGCAGCCGCCACATCCGCGTGCGCGCGAGCGGCGACGAGGCGCATGACGCGCTCCAGTTCCTGATCGACACGGCCGAGGCGGGCGCGGGCGAGGCGGCCCCGGTGATCGTCGTCGCCACCGCCGCCACCGACAAGTCGCGCACTGCCAAGCTGCTGGAAAAGCGCAAGGACGCGCTCGTCGCCATGTTCCACCCGCCCGATCTCGGCGCGGTCGCGCAGGCGGTGCGGGCGATGGCCGACGCCGCGGGCCTGAGGCTCGGCGGCGACCTTGCCGAGCGCATCGCCCGCGCCGCCGGGCTCGACGTGCGGCTCGCCCAGTCGGAGATCGACAAGCTTGCGCTCTATGTCGATGCCGACCCCCGCGCCCCGCGCAGCGCCACGCCCGAGGATCACGCCGCGATCGGCGCCGCGACGGAGGAGGACGGCTTCGCCCCGCTCGTCAACGCGGTGCTGGGCGGCGAGCTCGGCAAGCTCGGCGGCGAGATCCGGCGGATGCGCGAGCTCGGCCTCAATCCCGTGGGCGTCGCGTTGGCGCTGGAGCGGCGGGCGGCGCAGCTCGCGCAGATCGCGGCGAAGATCGGCCCCGCCGGACGGATCCCGTCGCTCGGGCAGGGCGAGAAGATGCAGCTCGGCATCTTCTTCCGCGAGGAGCGGGCCATCACCCAGCAGTTCGAGAGCTGGATGAAGCCCGCCGCGCGCGGGAACCCGCAAACCCGGCTCGACCGGCTGGTGCCCCGGCTCATCGCGCTGCACCGCAACCTGATTGCGAACAGCCAGGCGGCTGAGCTTCTGCTGGCCCGGGAACTGGCGGAAATTGGCCGTTTCGCTGCGAAGCGGTAGAAAAACGTGACGAGCTGCGCTTCGCAGTCGCACAAGATATTTTTCACCATGTAATAATACCTAGGCTCTACCACGAGGGTCGTACCTTTGGGGCAAGGTCTGGGATGAACCAAGTAACGCCGAGCCTGCTGCAGGCGGTTCGCCACAAGTCCGTCGAGAGCAAGGTCGCGCCCTCGCTGGAACGGCGGCGGCTGCGCGCCTATGCGGCGATGCTGGTCGTCGACGCCGCGGCGGTGCTGTTCAGCTTCGCGCTTGCCGGTCTGATCTGGGAAGAGGCCTGGGCCAATCCGCGGATCATGCTCGCCGCCCAGGCGCTGCTGCCGGTGTTCTTCACCATCGCGCTCTACAACGGGTCCTACGGCGTCCGTGCGCTCGGAACCTGGTCCTTCGCCGCCCGCAAGGGGCTGATCGCGCTGGCCGTGTCGGTCGCGCTGATCAACGTGGTCGCCTTCTACACCAAGTCGAACGACACCTTCTCGCGCGCCGGGGTCACGCTGGCGCTGGCGTTCTGCGCCATCGCGCTCGTCGCCTCGCGGCGGGCGATGGGGCTGGTGGTCGAGCGCGCCTGGGGCGGGCGGGTCACCAACCGGCTGGTGATCGACGACGGCGGGTCTGGCTTCCCCTTCGACGGCGCGGAGCGGATCTCGGCCGCCGACTACAACCTCGTGCCCGGCAGCCACGATCCCTTCATGCTCGACCGGCTCGGCAAGCTGCTGCGCAACCAGGACCAGGTGGTGGTGAGCTGCCCGCGCGAGCGGCGCGAGGACTGGGCCTTCCTGCTCAAGTGCGCCGGCGTCTATGGCGAGATCGTCAGCGAGCCCGCGCACAGCCTCGGCGCGGTCGGGGTGCATCGCTACGAGGCGCTCGGCCGCACGACTCTGGTGGTCTCGACCGGGCCGCTGGCCCTGCGCGCCCGCATCCTCAAGCGCGCCTTCGACCTCGTTGTCGCGGGCGGGGCCCTGCTGGCGCTCTCGCCGGTGCTGATCGCGGTCGCGCTGCTCATCAAGCTCGAGGACGGCGGGCCGGTGCTGTTCGTGCAGCGTCGTCTTGGACGCGGCAACCAGTTCTTCGACATGGTCAAGTTCCGCTCGATGCGCGAGGGGAAGCTCGACTTCGACGGGGCCCGCTCCGCCGCGCGCGACGATGACCGGGTCACCCGCATCGGCGCCTTCATCCGCCGCACGAGCCTCGACGAGCTGCCGCAGCTCATCAACGTGCTGCGCGGCGAGATGTCGATCGTCGGCCCGCGACCGCACGCGCTGGGCAGCCGCGCCAACAACAAGTATTTCTGGGACATCGACCGCAAGTACTGGCAGCGCCACTGCCTCAAGCCGGGGCTCACCGGCCTCGCGCAGGTGCGCGGCCACCGCGGCGCGACCGAGGTGGAGAAGGACCTGACCGACCGTCTTCAGTCGGACCTCGAATACATCGCCGGCTGGTCGCTGCGCCGCGACATCGGCATCGTGCTGCGCACCGCGATGGTGCTGCGGCACAGGAACGCCTTCTAGATCAGTTCTGGCTGTCGCGCTGGGGGACGGTGAAGGTCCCGGTCACCCGGCCCCGGCCCGAGGGCGCGCCCGGCGCTGCCGCCGCCCCGCCGCTCGCCGCGCCGTCGACGGTCGAGAGGCCGCTGTCGAGGTCGATCACCAGCCGCCCGCCGTTCAGCGTGTCGGTGCCGCGGCGCAGGCGCACGTTGCCCGCCATGGTGATGATCCGGCGGTTGAAGTCGTAGACCGCGTTGTCGCCGCTCGCCCGCTCGTCGCCGCGGGTCACGACCACGCCGCCCGTCGCGGTGATGCGCTGGATCTCGACCGAGCCCGCGTCGGTGTAGTTCATCAGCATCCGGTCCGACTGGATGCGCAGGTCCGCCTGGGTGACGATCACCCCGCCGCTGACGATCACCTGGTTGGCGCGGTCGTCGAGCACGAAGCGGCCCGCATCGTAGGTGACGGGCGCGCGGGTGTCGTGCCGGGCAATGCCCTGCGCGGCCAAGTCCATCCCCCCGGCGAGCGCCGTCGCGAGTGCGAAGCCGCCGAACCCCCAGACGAGGGCGAGGCGGCCGAACGGCAGGCGCGGGCGGGCGGCAGTGGTCTCGGTCATCGCGGCATCCTCAGTTGGCCGGGAACCATGGTGAAGCGCGCCCGGCCCTCGAGCGTGATGGTGCGCGCGGCAAGATCGGCCTGCATCGTATCGGCGGAGAAGGTCCCGGCCGGGATCTCGCCCTCTACCCCGGCATCGCCGCGCAGGCTGCGCTCGCGAAGGTCGACCGACACGCCGCTCGCGGTCATGGCGTAGCCGTTCGAGGCGGTGAAGCTGACCGGACCGTCGACCTGCACGGTCTCGGCGTTGATGTCGTAGGTGCCGCCCTCCGCGCTCAGCCGCGCCGGGCCTTCGGTGAGCAGCAGCTGGGCGACGAGATCGCGCATCCGCACCAGCCCCTCGACGCTCGAGCGCTGCACCGCCTCTCCCGCGAGCAGCGAGAAGGGCCGGCCCTCGTTGTCGCGCCCGCGGTACATGGCGTTGTCGACCGACAGGCGCTCGTCGATCTGCGCGACCTTGTTGCGATCGAGCAGGAAGCTGACCTCGCCGCGCGGCGAGAGCGGCGAGATGATCATCAGCGCCGCGACCACGCCCACGCCCATCGGCAGCACCCGGGCGAGCACCCGCACCATGCGGTCGTGCGAGCCGCCCGGCGCCGCGAAGGTCTGCCGCCGGCTGCGCAGCGCGCGGGCTTCGCTGGTCTCGATGCTCTGCTCGTGGGCCATGATCTGCGCGCTTGTGCCTCGGGCTTCCTTACATGTGGCTGAAGATGTCGTTCTCGGCCCAGCCGGCGACGTCGAGCAGCGCGCGGGTGGGGAGGAAATCGAAGCAGGCCTGCGCGATCTGCGTGCGCCCCTCGCGCTCCAGCCGCACGCTCAGCTCGTCGCGCAGGCGGTGGAGGTAGCGCACGTCGCTCGCGGCGTAGTCGCGCTGCGGATCGGACAGCACCGGTCCGCCCCAGTCACTCGACTGCTGCTGCTTGGAGATGCTCTCTCCCAGCAGTTCCTCGACGAGGTTCTTGAGCCCGTGGCGGTCGGTGTAGGTGCGGGTCAGCTTGCTCGCGATCTTGGTGCAGAACACCGGCCCGGCCATCACGCCGAGGTAGTAATGGAGGGCGGCGAGATCGAAGCGGGCGAAGTGATAGATCTTCTGGCGCGAGGGATCGGCGAGGATCGCCTTCAAGTTGGGCGCATCATAGCGGCTGCCGGGGTTGAAGCGCACGAGGTGCTCATCGCCCCCGCCGTCGGAGATCTGCACCACGCACAGCCGGTCGCGGTGGGTGACGAGGCCCATCGTCTCGGTGTCGACCGCGAGGGCGGCGGCGCCGGCGAGCACGCCGGCCGGAAGGTCCTCTTCGTGGAAATGCACTGCCATGCGGCCCGCCCTACGCGCATTGGGGAAAGAGGGGAAGGGGCGAGTGGCGTGCAGGCGGACGGCGCGTGTAGGCTCAGCAGTGATGGCAGGCGAGACGATCCCCGATAGCTGGCGCCCGGTGCTGGAGCCGGTGCTCGCCGCCCCCGAGGCGCGGCGGCTGGGAGGCTGGCTGTGTGCCGAGGAGGCGGCGGGCAAGGCGGTCTATCCGCCGCGCGGGACAAGGCTGGCGGCGCTGGCGCTGACCCCGCTCGAGGACGTGCGCTGCGTGATCCTCGGGCAGGACCCCTACCACGGCCCCGGACAGGCGCACGGCCTCGCCTTCTCGGTGCAGGCCGGGGTGCGCCCGCCGCCCTCGCTGGTCAACATCTTCAAGGAGCTGGAGGCCGATCTCGGCCTGCCCCGCCCGGCGAGCGGCGATCTCACCCCCTGGGCGCGGCAGGGCGTGCTGCTGCTCAACAACACGCTGACGGTGGAGGCGGGCCTTGCCGGGAGCCATGCCAGGCGCGGGTGGGACGCGGTGACCGACGCCTGCGTGGCGGCGGTGGCGGCGCGGGCCGAGCCGACCGTCTTCATCCTGTGGGGTTCCCATGCGAGGAAGAAGGCGAGCCGGGTGCCCGCGCTCGGCCGGGCGGGGCATCATCTCGTGCTGACCTCGGCGCACCCGAGCCCCCTGTCGGCGCATAACGGCTTCTTCGGCTCGCGCCCCTTCAGCCAGGCGAACGCTTTTCTGGAAGGCGCCGGGCGCGGCGCGATCGACTGGAGGATATGATGAGCGACGACGTGATCCTGCTTGAGGTGGCCGAGGGCATCGCCACCGTCACCCTCAACCGTCCGCAGGCGATGAACGCGCTGAACCGCGCGCTGCGGAAACGCCTCGCCGAGGTGATGCGGCAGGTGGACGCGGACGACACGGTGCGCGCGGTAATCCTCACCGGCGCGGGGGAGCGCGCCTTCACCGCCGGGCTCGACCTCAAGGAACTCGGCAGCGAGGAAGGCGCGCTCGGCAGCGCCAATGCCACCGACCCGGCGGACAATCCGGTCAAGGCCATCGAGCTGTGCCGCAAGCCCGTGATCGGCGCGATCAATGGGGTCGCGATCACCGGCGGCTTCGAGGTCGCGCTCGCCTGCGACGTGCTGATCGCCAGCACCAACGCCCGCTTCGCCGACACCCACGCGCGGGTCGGGATCGTGCCGGGCTGGGGCCTGTCGCAGAAGCTCTCGCGCATGATCGGCATCGGCCGTGCCAAGGAGCTCGCCTTCACCGGCAACTTCCTCGACGCCGCGACCGCCCATGCCTGGGGACTCGTCAACCACGTGGTCGCGCCCGAGGCGCTGCTGCCGCTCGCGCGCAGGCTGGCGAGCGACATGGCGAGCATCGACCCGGCGTTCCTCGCAAATTACAAGCGCCTCATCGACGACGGCTATGCGGCGAGCTTCGGCGAGGCGCTCGCGATCGAGGCGGAGCGCTCCTCAGCCGCCAACCGCGCGGTCGCCCCCGAGGAGGTCGAAGCCCGCCGCGCCGCCGTGCAGGAACGCGGGCGGGGGCAGGGGCAGGCGCAAAGCCAAACCTGAAGTCAGGCGCGTCCCGGAACATGTGACCGGTGGCCGGGTAGATAGGGTGAGGGGCAAAGAGTCACGGTCGAAGTCGCCAGCATTGCCTTGCTATCCGATCGACCGTCCCGCGCAGCGGCAGAGAGGTCATCTCATGCAGGCCCAGCAGACGACGAAAAGACACAGGTCGGTGCTTGTCCTGTGCATCCTCGTGCTGCTTGCCGGCATCGGGATTGGCGGGTGCCAGCGGGTCATTCGCCCCCCTGCCGCCGTGTCCGATCCGGTCAGCGTCTATGTCGTCGACTATGGCCGCCATGCGAGCTTGGCATTGCCGGCCGGCGACTCCAGCCTTGTGGAATGGTCATGGGGCGACTGGAACTGGTTCGCACTCGAGCGGACAGGCGTGCTCGACGGATTGCGGGCCATGCTTGCCTCGCCGCGCTCGACCCTCAGCCGACGTGACGTGGCTCCGGCCCGCGACGGGCAGGAGCTTGCCACGCGCCTGGGCGCGACCGAGGCCTTGGCGATCGAGGTCGAACGGGACCGGGCGCGCGCCTTGCTGGAGCGATTGGAAAGCCGGTGGCTCCAAGGGCACGAGGAAGCGGTGGCGCATCCGGACGGGAGAGTTTTCGTGCCCGACGACGCCCGCTACAGCCTGTTCAACAATTCGGTGCACGAGGTCGCCCGGTGGCTGGAGGCGCTGGACGTGGAAGTGTCGGGCGCGGGCGTGACGGCCAATTTCAAGGTACGAGAAGCTCGCGCTGACTGACGCGGATTCGACGATTGGATCGGGCTTGTCAGCCGAACGGCAGCTCCAAGCGGAGATGCCGCGATTTCCCTCCTTCGCCGCCGCCTCACCTAAGCGTGGGCGGCGATCCATTCCTCGACCACCGGCGCCACCTTGGTGCGCCAGCGCGAGCCGTTGAAGATGCCGTAGTGGCCCGCGCCCTCGGCCATGTAGTAGCGCTTCTTGCCGTGGCCGAGGTTCGGGGTGAGCTTCAGCGCGGCGCGGGTCTGGCCGAGGCCCGAGATGTCGTCGCGCTCGCCCTCGATGGCGAGGAGCGCGGTGTCGGTGATCGCGGTCAGATCGACGATCTCGCCCTTGTGGCGGAACTCGCCGCGCGGGATCGAGTGCTTCTGGAACACCTCCTCGACGGTCTGGAGATAGAACTCGGCGGTCATGTCGCACACCGAGCGGTACTCGTCGTAGAAGTCCTTGGTCGCCTGCGCGCTGGCCTCGTCGCCGATGGTGAGGTGCTTGAACATCTCGTAGTGGCTCATCATGTGGCTCGAGAGGTTCATGCTCATGAAGGCCGAGAGCTGCATGAAGCCCGGATAGACCCGCCGCCCGGCACCCGGGTACCTGTGCGGCACGGTCGCGATAACGCTCTGGCGGAACCATTCGATCGGGCGCTGCATCGCCATGTTGTTGACGACCGTCGGGCACTCGCGCGTGTCGATCGGCCCCCCCATCAGGGTGAGGGTCGCAGGGGTCGCGGGCGACTTGTGGAGGTTGAGGAGCGCGGTCGCGGCGAAGGCCGGCACCGAGGGCTGGCACACCGCCATCATGTGGATGCGCTGCCCGCCCGCCTCTGCGTGGACGTGCTCGGCGAACTCGATGAGGTAGTCGATGTAGTCGTCGAGGTCGAAGCGACCGGCGCTCATCGGGACCATCTTGGCATCGGCCCAATCGGTGATGAACACCTCGGCCGATTGCAGCATCCGCTCGACCGTGCCGCGCAGCAGCGTCGCGTAGTGGCCGCTCATCGGGGCGACGATCAGCAGGCGCGGGCGGTCCGCCGGGGCGCCCTCGACCTGGAAGCGCACGAGATCGCCGAAGGGCTTCCGCAGCACCGTTGACTCGACCACCGTGTGCGCCGCGCCGTCGATCTCCACCGTCTCGATCCCGAACTCGGGCTTGCCGTAATGCGCGGTGGCGTGCGCGAAGACGTCGAGCGCGTTCGCCACCATCGGGCCGAAGCCGGCATAGCCGAAGGGATTGACGGGGTTGGACAGCATCCCGGCGCTGATCGAGGCGAGCGCGCTGGCGCTGTTCATCCAGCTGCGCTGGAGCTCATAGGCATGATAAAGCATCGGTTTCCTCGCGGTGTCGAACGGTCTGGCGCTCTGTCCCCCTGGCGCCTTGCCCTATCAGATGCGCCTTCCCAGGGCGTTGTGCAATGCACAATTGTATACCGCCCGTCCCGCGAGCCGTGCTGCGCGCCGCTTTTTGCACGTGAAATTCGTCGCATCCGGGTCTAGAGCGCTGCGATCATGCCCGGTGAAACCAAGACGCATTCCGCCCCCGACGGCCCCCTCGACACGGCGGAGGCGGCGGTGGCGGTGCTCTCCGGGGTCGACGCGGCCGAGCCCGCGCCGAAATCGCGCTCGCTCGCGCCGCTGCGCATGGTGTTCGCCGCGACCGTGCAATATCCCCGCCAGATTGCGCTGGCGCTGCTCGCGCTGGTCATCACCTCGGCGGCGACGCTCGCGATCCCGTGGCGCTTCAAGGTCATCATCGACGAGGCCTTCACCGGCAATGCCGATCCCGAGCAGATCGGCCACGCCTTCCAGTACCTGCTGATGATCGTCGCGGTGCTCGGCATCGGCACGGCGCTGCGCTTCTACTTCGTGAGCTGGCTCGGGGAGCGGGTGGTCGCGGACATCCGGCTGAAGGTGCAGGAGAACCTGCTGCGCCTCTCGCCCGGCTTCTACGAGGTCAACAGTCCCAAGGAAATCTCGAGCCGCATGACCAGCGACACCGCGGTGATCGAGAACGTGGTGGGCACGACCGTCTCGGTGGCGCTGCGCAACACCCTGACCGCGGTCGGCGGGATCGGCTTCCTCGTCTTCCTCGCGCCCCAGCTGACGCTCGGCCTGCTGGTCGGCATCCCGCTGGTGATCGTCCCGATCGTCTTTTTCGGGCGCAAGATCCGCGCCGTCTCGCGCACCAGCCAGGACAGGATCGCCGATGTCGGCGCCTATGTCACCGAGGTACTCTCGGCGATGAAGATCGTCCAGAGCTTCGGTCAGGAGAAGCGCGAGAACGAGCGTTTCGCAAGCGTGGTCGAGGGCACCTTCGAGACTGCCAAGCGGCGCATCCTGCTGCGCGCGGCGATGACGTCGGTGGTGATCCTGCTGGTCTTCGGCGGCGTGGTGCTGGTGATGTGGCGCGGCGCGCTCGCCGTTGCGGCAGGCGAGATCAGCGGCGGCACCATCGCCGCTTTCGTGCTCACCGGCGGCCTCGTCGCGGGGGCGCTCGGCGCGCTCACCGAGGTCTATGGCGACCTGCTGCGCGGCGCGGGCGCGGCGAGCCGGCTTGCCGAGCTGCTCCAGGCCCGGCCCGAGATTGCGCCCCCGGCGCGGCCCGAGCGGCTGCCCGTCCCGGCGCGCGGCAGCCTGTCGTTCCGCAACGTCTCCTTCCGCTACCCCGCCCGGCCCGAGAGCCCGGCGCTCAAGGACTTCACGCTCGAGATCGAGCCGGGGGAGACCGTCGCCATCGTCGGCCCCTCGGGCGCCGGCAAGTCCACGATCTTCCAGCTCGTCGAGCGCTTCTACGACCCGCAGGCGGGCACGATCCGCCTCGACGGCGTGCCGCTGACCAGCGCCGACCCGGCCGAGATCCGCGCCCGCATTGCCTTCGTGCCGCAGGTCGGGGTGCTGTTCAGCGCCAATGCCCGCGACAACCTGCGCTACGGCAAGTGGGACGCGAGCGACGAGGACATCTGGGAGGCCGCCCGCGCCGCCAATGCCGAACACTTCCTGCGCGCGCTCCCGCAGGGCCTCGACACGCACCTCGGCGAGGGCGGCACCCAGCTGTCGGGCGGGCAGCAGCAGCGCGTTGCGATCGCCCGCGCGCTGCTGCGCAATTCGCCGATCCTGCTCCTCGACGAGGCGACCAGCGCGCTCGATGCCGAGAGCGAGCAGCTCGTCCAGCAGGCCTTGGAAGGCCTGATGCAGGACCGCACCACGCTGGTGATCGCCCACCGCCTCGCCACGGTGCGCGCGGCCGACCGGATCGTGGTGCTCGACGACGGGCGCATCGTCGAACAGGGCACGCACGAGGCGCTCACCAAGGCGGGCGGGCTCTATGCGCGCCTCGCGAGGCTCCAGTTCGCCGCCGACGCCGCATAGCCTTGATTCTCTGCGCCGCACACGGGGAGGCCTCGCGGCTTCAATCGACGAAACGCCGCCACGTCTGGACGAAGCGCAACCCCTCGTCCCATGCGACGTTAATGTGACCCGCAGCAAGACTGCACCAAGCACCTTCAGGGACGAATCGCACATGATCCACAAGACCGCCGCGCTGATCGGCGCGAGCCTGCTCGCGCTGGCCACCCCCGCGCTGGCCCACGGGCCCGATCACGACCACGACGACCATCTCGACATGCTGCTCGCCCAGGGCGAGGCGCCCGCCTCGACGCTGCCGACCATGAGCTTCGGCACCTGGGGCTTCGATCCCGCGCTGATCGCCGGCGACGTCAAGCCCGGCGACGACTTCAACGCCTATGCCAACCAGCGCTGGATCGACGCCAACCCCCTGCCGCCCGAATTCAGCCGGATCGGCGCCTTCACCCTCCTCGACGAGAAGAGCACCGCCGACGTCAAGGCGCTGATGGACGAGTTCGCGTCCAGGGACCCTGCGACCCTGTCCGCCGACGAACGCCGCATCCTCGATACCTACCGCACCTATCTCGATACCGCCGCGATCGAGGCGGCGGGCCTCGCCCCGGCGCAGCCCTACCTTGCGCGCATCAAGGGGGCGGCGAGCCTCGCCGACCTCGCGCGCCTGTGGGCCGAGCCCGGCATCGCCAGCCCGCTGAGCGGGTCGGTGAGCATCGACGCCAAGCAGCCCGACCGCCACATCGCCGCCTTCGGCTTCGGCGGCCTCGGGATGCCGGATCGCGACTACTATCTCGACACCAGCGAGAAGGGTGTCGCGATCCAGGCGAAGTACAAGGAATACCTCGCCTTCCTGTTCGGCGAGGCCGGCTATGCCGACCCCGCGGCAATGGCCGAGAAGGTCTATGCCTTCGAGGATGCCAACGCCCGCACCGTCCAGTGGGACCGCGCCGTGCGCCGCAACCGCGACCTCACCTACAACCTCCTGACCGCCGACGAGCTCACCGCCATCGGCGGGCAGGTGCCGGTGGCGACGATGCTCGAGGCGATCGGGATCGCCCAGAGCCCCGGCTTCGTCGTCGCGCTGATGCCGCCGACGCCCGAGGAGATCGCGGCGCTGAAGCTCGACGAGGCGACCCTCGCCAAGATCGGGACGGGCCTGCCGGGCATGTTCAAGCTGGTGTCCGAAACCCCGGTCGAGGTGCTGCAGGCCTGGACGGTCAAGGAGTTCCTCTCCGGCCACGCCGCGGTGCTGCCCGCGCGGTTCGATAATGCGCGCTTCGAATTCTACGGCAAGACGCTGGTCGGCACCCCTGAACAGCGTCCGCGCTGGAAGCGGGCGATCGGCGAGACCGAGAGCCTGATCGGCGAGCTGGTCGGCAAGGAATATGTCGCGCGCTACTTCCCGCCCGAGAACAAGGCGGCGATGGACGAGCTGGTGGCGAACCTGCGTCTCGCGCTCGGCGAATCGCTCGACGAGATCCAGTGGATGGGCGAGGAGACCAAGACCCAGGCCCGCGCCAAGCTCGCGAGTTTCGACCCGAAGATCGGCTACCGCCCCAACCTCGAGACCTACGAGGGCCTCGTCATCACCCCCGGCGACCCGATCGCCAACCGCATGGCCGCGGCCCGCTGGCAGCGCGCCGACAATGTGCGCAAGCTCGGCCAGCCGATCGACCGCACCGAATGGGGGATGCTGCCGCAGACGGTGAATGCCTACTACAACTCGGTGAAGAACGAGATCGTCTTCCCGGCGGGTATCCTCCAGCAGCCCTTCTTCGCGCTGACCAACGACATCGCGGTGAACTACGGCGCGATCGGCGGGGTGATCGGCCACGAGATCGGCCACGGCTTCGACGACCAGGGCTCCAAGTCCGACGCCTCGGGCGCGCTGCGCAATTGGTGGACCGACGCCGATCGCGCCGCCTTCGACACGCTCGGCAACCGGCTGGTCGCCCAGTACGACAGCTACTGCCCGCTCGACGAGGGCAGGACCTGCGTCAACGGGCGGCTGACGCTGGGCGAGAACATCGGCGATGTCGGCGGGCTCTCGATGGCCTACCGCGCCTACAAGATCGCCACCAAGGGTCAGGAGGTGCCGGTGATCGACGGCCTCACCGGCGACCAGCGCTTCTTCCTCGCCTGGGCGCAGGTGTGGCGCTCGACCCAGCGCGAGGAGAACTACCGCAACCGCCTGCGCACCGACAGCCACAGCCCCGAGGAGTTCCGGGTCAACGGCGTGGTGCGGAATCTCGACGAATGGTACGAGGCCTTCGGCGTCAGGCCCGGCGACGCCCTCTACCTGCCGCCCGAGGAGCGGGTGCGCATCTGGTAAGCCCCCTGAAGGCCCGCCCCGTCAACGGGCGGGCCTTTTCGGTTTGACACCCCGCGTGCTCTCGTCGAAGCGGCCATGCCATGAACGACACGATCGCCGCCATCCTCCTCGGCATCCTCGAAGGACTGACCGAGTTTCTCCCCGTGTCCTCGACCGGGCACCTGATCCTCGCCACCGAGCTGCTCGGCTTCGACCAGCGCGCCTGGGAGGTGTTCAACATCGCCATCCAGCCGGCTGCGATCCTCGCCATCGTGGTGCTCTACTGGCGCACCTTCTGGGACGTCGCCAAGGGCCTGCTCGGCTTCGAGAGGGGCGCCGTCGCCTTCACCCGCAACCTGCTGGTGGCCTTCTTCCCGGCGGTGATCCTCGGCCTTGCCTTCGGCGACACTATCGAGACCTTCCTCGGCAACGCGATCCTCGTGTGCTGGACGCTCATCATCGGCGGCATCGCGATCCTCGCCATCGAGCGCTGGGCCAAGCCGCCCGCCGAGGGGCCCGGCGTCTCGGGCGTGCCGCTGCGCACCGCGATCATGATCGGCATCGTCCAGTGCCTTGCGATGGTCCCAGGCGTGAGCCGCTCGGGCGCGACGATCCTCGGCGCCATGGCCTTCGGCGTGGACCGCAAGACCGCGGCCGAGTTCAGCTTCTTCCTTGCCGTCCCGACCCTGACCGGCGCGACCGTCTATCAGCTCGCCAAGTATGGCGACACCCTGACCCCGCGCGACTTCGAGCTGATCGCGATCGGGTCGGCGGTCGGCTTCGTTACCGCGATCATCGTGGTGCGGCTGTTCATCGCGATCATCACCCGGGTCGGGTTCAGCCCCTTCGCCTGGTACCGCATCGCCGCGGGCACCGCGGGCCTCATCTGGCTGACGCTGCGCTGACGCAATTTTCTGGAACCGTCCCCGCGCCCGCTCATTTCAGAGTCGAACCGGCCGCGGGCCGGCGGCTCACGGAGATGGCGGAGACAATGGCGTTGCTGGTGCTGATCGTGTTGGGGGCAAGTCTGGGCTGGCTGGCCTCGATCCTCGCGCGGACGGAGGCCTCCGGCGACATCCTGCGCCAGGTCGCGCTCGGCACCGTCGTCTCGGCCGTCGCGGGCGAGATCGCCAACGGCTTCACGATGATCGGCAGCCTGTCTTTCCTCAGCCTCGGCATCGCGCTGGCCGCGACCGCCGTGGCGCTGGTGCTCTACCACGCGCTGGTGCGCCGCCGGGTCAAGGCGTAGCTTGTTGCGCCCTCAGGCGCCGGGCGCAGCGCATCCGCGCTGCTTGGCTTACCTCGCATAAGCTCGGGCGGCCGTTTGGCCTTGCGATGCCTGCGGCATCGAATCCCCGGCGCGCGGTCAGACCGGCGTGGCCCCGCTCCCGCGCCCGCCGCGCAGGTGATACTCCTGCGTCCCCCGGTGCAGCACGTTGTCGACGTCGATCACCGCCGAATTGGCATAGGTGAACCCTGCCGGCAGGCTGCGATACAGCCGGTCGAAATCGCGCTCCACCGTTTGCCGGTAGAGGTCCGCGAAGCTCTCGATCACGAAATAGGTCGGTTGCAGGTCGCTGATGACATAGTCGGTGCGCATCACCCTGTCGACGTTGAGCATGATGCGGTTTGGGCTCTGCCCCTCGACCGCGAAGCGCGCCTCGGTCGGGCCGGACAGGATCCCCGCGCCATAGGCCCGGATGCCGTCCGCCTCCTCGATCAGCCCGAACTCGACCGTGTACCAGTAGAGCGCGCCCAGCGCCTTCAAGCGGTTGTAGCGCATCGCCTTCCACCCGGCGCGGCCATATTCCTGCATGTAGTCGGCATAGACCGGGTCGGTGAGCATGGGCACGTGGCCGAACACGTCGTGGAAGACGTCGGGCTCCTCGATATAGTCGAAGGTCTCGCGCGTGCGGATGAAGTTCCCCGCCGGGAAGCGCCGGTTGGCGAGGTGCCAGAAGAACACGTGATCGGGGATCAGCATCGGCACCGGCACGACGCTCCACCCGGTGAGCGCGCCGAGCTCCTCGGAGAGCTGGCCGAACTCGGGGATGCCGCCGCGCCCGAGGTCGAGCTTCTCCAGCCCCGCGAGGAAGGCGCTCGCGGCGCGGCCGGGCAGCACCTCCATCTGGCGCGCGAACAGATCGTCCCACACGGCGTGATCCGCGGCCGTGTAGTCGGTCTGCCTGGGCTCCAGCCAGTCCTCGCCCACATGCGCGGGCCGCGCGAGCGGGGCGGTGAAGACATCCTGCGCCATCTCTGGCAGGGTGGCGAAATCGGGCTGGGGATCTGCGAGCGTGGCCATGTCGTTTCAGATGATACTACCTCCGGGGGCCGAGGACAAATGGGGAAGCCGGACATGGGCATGAAGCGCAAAGATTACGAGGCGGCGCTGGAGCCGCTGACGCTCGAGCTGGTCAGCATGGCGCGCTGGGTGAAGCTGATGGGCGCGCGGATCGTGGTGATCTTCGAGGGGCGCGACACGGCGGGCAAGGGCGGGGCGATCTCGGCGGTGCGCGAGAAGCTGAACCCGCGCCAGTGCCGCACCGTGGCCCTCTCCAAGCCGACCGATGCGGAAGTCGGGCAGTGGTATTTCCAGCGTTATGTCGCCCACCTGCCGACCGCGGGCGAGATCGTGCTGTTCGACCGCTCATGGTACAACCGGGCGGGGGTGGAGCGGGTGATGGGCTATGCCGGCGAGCCCGAGGTCGCAGCCTTTCTCGAACAGGTGCCGGTGTTCGAGAAGCTGCTCGTCGACGACGGCATATTGCTCTTCAAGTACTGGCTCGCCGCCGACCAGGCGCGGCAGGAGGAGCGGCTGCGCGAGCGGCTCGAGGACCCGCTGAAGCGCTGGAAGCTCTCGCCCATCGACCTCGCCGCGCGGGAGAGATACGACGCCTACACCGCCGCGCGCGAGGCGATGCTGGCGGCGACCCACACCGCCCACGCGCCGTGGACCATCGTCGACTTCAACGACCAGCGGCGCGGGCGGCTGACCCTGATCCGCGACCTCCTCGCGCGCATCCCCGACACCCACGAGGAGCCCGAGGCGATCGCCTTTCCCGATCTCGACCGCACGCCGGTGCGGGAGAGCTACGGGGTGCTGAAGCCGATCGCGGATTGGGAGGGCAGCTAGACGCTCGCGCTCGCCGCCGTCACCTGCCGCCCGTCGTCTGCGAAGGCGGCGAGGTCGTAGCCCGCCTCGCCCCTGCGCATCACGAGGTGCAGCGGCTCGCCCGCGATGGCGGGGGAGAGGCCGCGGAAGGCGAAGGTGCGCAACCGGTTCTCGCCGAGTTCGCGGGCCGCCAGTTGCAGCAGCAGGCTCGCGGTCAGCGGCCCGTGCACCACCAGACCGCGATACCGCTCCACCTCTTGCGCATAGGGCGCGTCGTAATGGATGCGGTGGGTGTTGAAGGTCAGCGCCGAATAGCGGAACAGCAGCCGCGGGTCGGGCAGGAGGGTGCGGTGCGCGTCCCAGCCCTCGGGCGTGAACCTGCCATCGCCCAGGGGTGGCGGAGACAGCGCTTGACCCCCGCCAGCCGCCTCTCGGTAGACGATAGACTGGGTCTCGACCACCGCCAGCGTGCCGTTGGCGATTGTTTCACGTGAAACATCGACGAAGGCGAGCGGGCCGGACGAGCCCTGCTTCTCGCTGATCGCGGCGATGCGGCTGACCTGCTCGATCACCGCTCCCACGGCGATGGGAGCATGGAAAGCGATCTTCGAGGAGGCCCACATGCGGCGCGGCAGGGGAAAGGGCGGGAGGAAGCTCCCGGGCGAGTCGTCCCTTGCCGGGTGCCCGTCCTCGCCCAGTTCGGCGGTGGGTGCCTCCGGGGTGCAGAGCGCGAAGTGGATGCCCTGCGGCATGATCGCCGGCTGCGGGCGGGGAAGGTCGAAGGTGGAGAGCCAGCGCGCCGCCAGCCCCTCGTCGAGCCGGTCCGCCGCGCGGCTCTCCCGCCCGATCCACGCCTCGTAATTCATGCCGATCGCTCGAACACTGCGGCGATGCCCTGACCCCCGCCAATGCACATTGTTTCAAGGCCATAGCGCAACCCGCGGCGGTGCATTTCGTGGGCCATGTCGGCGAGGATGCGGCCTCCCGTGGCGCCGATGGGGTGGCCGAGCGAGATGCCCGAGCCGTTGACGTTGAGGATCTCGCGGCGCGAATCGTCCTGCGACCAGCCCCAGCCCTTGAGCACCGCGAGCACCTGCGGCGCGAAGGCCTCGTTCAATTCGACAAGGCCGATGTCGTCCCACGAATAGCCGCGCCGCTCGAACAGCCGCTCGACCGCCGGAACCGGCCCGATCCCCATGCGCGAGGGATCGCACCCCGCCGCCGCCCAGCCGCCGAACCACAGCATCGGCTCGAGCCCCAGTTCCTCGAGCTTGTCCTCCGCGACCACGAGGCAGGCCGCCGCCGCATCGTTCTGCTGGCTGGCATTGCCGGCGGTGACGATGGCTTGCGGATCGCGCTTGAGGTCGATCGGCGCGAGCTTGCCGAGCATCTCCATCGAGGCATCGGCGCGGTAGCCCTCGTCATGGTCGAAGATGAGCGCGTCGCCCTTGCGTTGCGGGATCGCGACGGGGACGAGCTGCTCGGCGAACCGGCCCTCGGCCCAGGCCTGCGCCGCGTTGCGATGCGAGCGCACGGCATATTCGTCGGCCTGCTCGCGAGTGATGCCGTAGTCCTTCGCGAGATTCTCGGCGGTTTCGATCATGCCGGTGATGACCCCGAAGCGTTCGACGGGCTGGCTCATCACCCGGCCCCGCGAGAGGCGATCGTGCAGCACCATGTCGCCCATCCGCACGCCCCCGCGCGCGGCGAGGGTGTAGTGCTCGACGTTGGACATGGACTCGACGCCGCCCGCGACCACCACGTCGGCCATCCCGGTCTCGACCATCATCGCCGCGGTCGCGACCGCCTGCACGCCCGATCCGCAGCGCCGGTCGAGCTGGAAGCCGGGCACCTCGAGGGGCAGCCCCGCCGCGAGCCAGCTCCAGTGGCCGATCGCGGGTGCCTCGCCGTTGCCGTAGCCTTGGGAGAAGACGACGTCGTCGACGCGCTCCGGATCGATGCCGGAACGCTCGATCAGCGCCTTGAGGATCACCGCGCCCAATTCGCCCGCGTTGAGGCTGGCAAGGCCGCCGAGGAACTTGCCCACCGGGGTGCGCAGGGGCGTGCAGATGGCGGCGCGTCTGGTCATTCTCTCAATCCTTCCAAACTTCCGTTCGCCTCGAGCGAAGTCGAGAGGCCCTGCCGGTGTGTCTCGACTTCGCTCGACACGAACGGGTGCGGGTTATCTGGCCTTGTCGCTCAGCGCCACCGTCCCCGCATCGACCAGCTTGCCGATGGCGCCGGACGAGAGGCCCAGCTTCTCCGCCAGCACCTCTTCGGAGTGCTCGCCGAGGTAGGGCGCCGACCGCGGATCGCCCGCCTCGCGGCCCGGCAGGTTGGCGAAGCTGCGGGTGGCGGGGTATGCGAAACCCGAGGGGTTGGCGGGCGCGGGGCCGAACAGCGGGTTGTCGGCCACCAGCACCGGGTGGTTCGCCGCCTCGTAGGCGGTGCGGTAGCGTTCGAAGGTGCAGCCCTCGGCCGCCATGCGCGCCTCGAGCTCGGCGTAGTCCATGCCGTCTGCCGCCCGCTGGAACAGGTCGAACAGCGCGGCGCGGTGGGTGAAGCGCGGGGTGTCGCCATCGGCGAAGCGCACGCCGTGTTCGGCTTCCAGCGCGGCGATGCCCTCCGTGACGCCGAACGCCTTCACGAGCCCGTTCCACTGCTTGGGCGTGAGCGCGGCGACCATGAAGCGCACGCCGTCCCGCGCGCGGAAGTCCCGCCCGAAGGCGCCCCAGATCGCGTTGCCGAGCCGCTCGCGGTCGCCGCCGCGGTAGAGCACCTCGGCCATGAGGCCCGCGTTCGCCATGGTCCCGATCGCAACGTCACCCAAAGGCAGGCGCACCTCGCTGCCCTCGCCCGTGCGGTCGCGGTGGCGCAGCGCGGCGAGCATCGCGAAGGCGCCGTAGGCCCCGGTGATGAAGTCCCAGGCCGGGAGCACCTGGTTGACCGGCGGGGCGGTCGCCGGGTCCCACTCCTCGGGCCCGCACATCAGCGGGTAGCCAGCGGCGGCGTTTACCGTGAAGTCCATCGCCTGCCGCCCGTCATGCCAGCCCATGATGCGCAGGGAGATCATGTCGGCGCGCTTCGCCTGCATCGCGGCATGGGAGAGAAAGCTCTGCTCCGGCAGGTTGGTGATGCACTGGCCGACGCTCGCCGCGAGCTCCACCAGCAGCTCGCGGCCCTCGCCCGACTGGAGGTCGAGCGCCACCGACTTCTTGGCGCGGTTCAGATTCTCCCACGAGAGGGAGCGGCCCTCGCGGGTGAGCATGTAGCGGTTGTAGTCGAGCCCGCCCGCCTTGTGGTCGACGCGGATCACCTCCGCGCCCAGTTGCGCGCAGTAGAGGCCTGCGGTGGGCGAGGCGACGAAGCTCGAAACTTCGACGATGCTCAAATCGCTTAGAAGATTATACAAACGTCATCCCCGCGAAAGCGGGGACCCAGGGCCTCCCGCGGGACTTTGCCGCTCTGGGTTCCCGCTTGCGCGGGAATGACAAAGGTTCAAGCATTCGCCGCCCACTCGCGCAGCATGTGCTTGGCGATCTGGAGCTGGAGGATCTGCGTCGTGCCCTCGTAGATACGGTAGATGCGCGCATCGCGGAAGAAGCGCTCGGCGTCGTATTCGGCGAGGTAGCCCGCGCCGCCGTAGATCTGCACCACCCGGTCGACCACGCGGCCGCACATCTCGCTGGCGAAGACCTTGAAGGCGGCCGCCTTTACCAGGATGTTCTCGCCCCGGTCGGCGCGGGCGGTGACGTCCTTCATCATGGCTTCAGCCGCGTAGATCTCGATCTCGCTGTCGGCGAGCATCTGCTGGATCAGCTGGAAATTGGCGATGGGCTCACCAAAGGCCTTGCGCTCGTTGGCGTAGCGCAGCGCCGAATCCAGCGCCCGGCGCGCATAGCCGGTCGCCGCCGCGCCCACGGAAATGCGCCCGTTGTCGAGGCTCTTCATCGCGAAGACGAAACCCTTGCCGGTCTCCCCGCCAAGCAGCGCATCGCCCGGCACCCGCACGTCGTCGAGCATGATGTCCGAGATGTGCGAGCCGGACTGGCCCATCTTGCGGTCGGGCGATCCGGTCGAGACGCCCGGCGTGTCCATCGGCACGAGGAAGGCCGAGACATGGGCGTTCTTGGGCAGGGCCTCCTTGCTGGTGCGCGCCATGATGAGGGCGACGTCGGCATGGGGGGCGTTGGTGATGTAGCGCTTGGTGCCGTTCAGGATCCAGCCGTTGCCGTCGGGATCGGGGACAGCGGTGGTCGCGAGTCCGGCGCTGTCGCTGCCCGAGCCCGGCTCGGTGAGGCCGAAGCAGGCGATCCGCCCCTCGGCGACTTTCGGATACCACTCGGCCTTCTGGGCCTCCGTGGCGCCGTTCTTGAGCGCGCTCGCGAACATGCCAACGTTGATCGAGAAGATCGAGCGATAGGCGGGCGCGGCATAGGCCATGATGTTCACGACGCGCGCGTACTGCGTCATATTGAGCCCCGCGCCGCCATATTCCTCGGGCACGGAGAGGCCGAACAGGCCCATTTCGCGCATCTCGTTCACGATCTCGTCGGGAATCCGGTCCTCGGCAATCACCTGCGGCTCGGCGGGGATGAGGCGCTCGCGGACGTAGCGCTGGAGCTGCTCGGCGAACTGTTCGAAGGTGTCCTCGTCCATGCCCGCGTTGTGCGGGGCAGCAAGGTGAGCGGGAGCGTTCATCGTTTTCGGATTCCCTGGTTCAGGAGGCAGTGCCGCGGCCAGCGCCTAACCGGCGCCGGGTGCGGCGTCGCCTGTCATTTCGGCAGGCACGGCGGCCGGGCTCTCGCCCGGCGCGTCGGTCGGCAGGGCCTCGGGCGGAAGCCTGCGCTCGTCGAGCATCGAGGCCGCGTCCTCTAGCGCCTTGGCCTCGCCCGGGCTGACCCCGCCCGGCGCCTTCGCGGGCTCGTCCCCGCAGGCCGCGAGCGCGAGCGGAAGGGCGAGCGCGGCGGCAAGCGTCAGGCGCGGCATCTTGCGCAGCCTTACTCGTCCGGCGCCTGGGCCGCCGCGTCGGCTTCGGCCGCGACGTTGGCCGCAGCATCGCCCGCGGAGGCTGCACCGGGCTCGGGCAGGGGCGTGGGCGCGTCGGTGGAGGTGGCCGCCGGGTCGGTGACCGGCGCGTCGGTGACCGGCGACAGCGCGCTGTCGGCGGGCATCTCCACCGTGTCGGCGCTCGCCTCGCTCGAGGCGTCGTCGGCGCTGCCGCAGGCGGCGAGCAGCAGGGTGGCGCCCGACAGGGCGGCGATCAGGGCGGCGTTTCTCACAGGGTCTCTCCTCGTTCGTGGGTGCCGGAGCGGCCTTGCGGCGGCTGCGGCCGATGCGCGCGCCGGTTTAGCCAAGCGCAGGGCCTGCCGCCAAGTGCCAAATGGGCACACCCCCTGCACGGCCGCTGGCGGGAGGCGCGCCGGATGATAGGTTTCGCCGCATGACCCAGCGCCCCTCGCTCACCGCCGCCCGCGCCCTGGCCCTGCTCGCCGGCAGCGCGCTGCCCCTCGCCGTCGCCAGTGCGCAGCCTGTTCCCGACGCCTTCACGATCGCCGAGACCGGCCAGCGCTTCGCGACCCTGCAGCAGGCGGTCGATGCCGTGGGCAACCGCCGCGCGACGATCCGCATCGCGCCCGGCACCTATCGCCAGTGCGCCGTGCAGGAGGCGGGCGTGATCGTCTACGAGGCGCCCGAGCCCGGCAGCGTCACCTTCATGGCGCGCGCCTGCGAGGGCAAGGCGGCCTTCGTGCTGCGCGGCCTCGGCGCGGAGGTCCGGGGCATCACGTTCAGCAACATGAAGGTGCCCGACGGCAACGGCGCCGGCATCCGGCTGGAGCGGGGCGCGCTCAACATCGCCTATGCCCGGTTCCAGAACAGCGAGCAGGGCATCCTGACCGCCGACGATCCGACGGGCCGCATCTACATCACCCGCTCGACCTTCACGGGGCTCGGCACCTGCGAGAACTCCGCGGGCTGCGCGCACTCGATCTACATCGGCAACTACGGCTCGCTGACGGTGCGCGAGAGCCGCTTCGAGCGCGGCATGGGCGGCCACTACGTCAAGGCGCGCTCGCGCGAGGTGATCCTCGAGAACAACAGCTTCGACGATTCGAACGGGCGGGCGACCAACTACATGATCGACCTGCCCGCAGGCAGCGTGGGCCGGATCGCCGACAACTGGTTCGTCCAGGGGCGCGACAAGGAGAACCACTCGGCCTTCATCGCGCTGGGCGCGGAGGACCTGCTCCATCCCTCGGACGGTCTCATGGTCGAGAACAACGAGGCGCGCTTCGCCCCCGGCGTGTCGCGCCGCAGCACCTTCCTCGCCGACTGGACCGCCTCGCGTATCGTCATGCAGGGCAACCGCATCGCGGGCGGGATCAAGCAGTACGAACAGCGCTAGAGTTCGTGCATCCCAAGAGCGCGCCGAACGTCCGCTTTCCGGAAGCGCGACCGCTGCGTTGATGGCTTAGAATGGGTGATGGGGTGGACGCCCCCCGACGGCATCGATGTGCCATAGTGGAGGTGTT
>VFQU01000089.1_pt1 | contig 120990 bp, 101 predicted proteins | sample 3512311 | NCBI WGS metagenome assembly VFQU01 (sample SAMN10412377, study PRJNA504923) | tailings metagenome | isolation source: Relicate 3 Philex TSF3 active mining site | place: Philippines: Tuba, Benguet | collected 2017-08-29
GTAGTCTGAGCATCTTTTTCATTTTAATTCTCATCCTTTCCTTCAGGGCACTACCTAGGGGTGTTTATGGTGGCAGTGGTCGATCGTCGCGCTTCATCAAAAGGTCATACGCTCTTTGGTGAACAGCGTCTGTGATCCAATCGTGGTAGATATCCGTATGCACCTTATAGGAATGTCCCATCTGTTGTGCTGCCAGTTCGACGGGCAATCCGAATTCGATCGTTCTGACGGCCCATGCATGGCGCAGGTTGTAGGGATTGTGAAAGTCGTATCGTCTGAGCGCTGCTGTCACGCGATGCCCCAATTCACGATTGTTTCGCCCAGTCACCTGTGGCAGTAATGAAACGTCCCATAGATGCCACTTATCCCACCATTCGGGAAAACATGCCCAGACTCGTCTCTCGCCTGTTTTAGGGCTGTTTTCGTCATCATGTTCGATGATGCTGAGAACAGGACTCTCTCGAAGTTTTTCCAGATCAATATAGAAAATCTCATGATTTCTCAGCCCATAGCAAGCCATCAAACCGAATACGTACTGCCAACTTGCGTTAGGAATGCGATCGCGTATTCCGCTGATTTTCTCATCAGTTGGCAGGTCACGTTGTTTTACCCGTTTAGCCCCCTTGCCCCCATACTTGCCGCGTAATGTCTTCACTTCTAGAGGGATTTTGACAAACTGAGCAAATCTCTCTAAAACCATGCAATAGCGCTTCCGTGTTCGGGTATCCGGTTCTGTTGCCTCAATAATTGATTTCAGTAGCTCTGGCGTAACTTTCTCATCAAGTGGTAGCTGCCGAAGCACTTGATCGTATTCGGTTTTCCATGTTGTTTCTGATTTGGGATTGCGAGCCCTGCTGTTGAAATAGTTGATTTCAAACAGTTCAGTCCACTCCCGAATGGTGCGCGTAGTCTTGATTTCAGCTTTTTGTCTCAGCTTCTCATCCCAATCGAGCCAGTTAAATTGGTTCAGATCTATCTGCGATCGAATCTTTCTTGCCTCAGCTTCTGCGCGTTTGAATCCTGAAGGGTTGGCATAGACTTTCAGTGCAATTTCACGCTGTTTCGGCTTTGTCTCGCCTGGTTTCGGGGGAAATATGCCGCGCAGGTGCAAGCAGTCGCCATTTTGTCCAACAGACACACCGATTTTTGCCGCCTTGAGGCGAGCATTGACTTCTTTTAGATTCATTGTTCGATTAGTAGGATTTGCGTTTCTCAGGAGGGGTGTTTAGCTGCTCCTGGCATCGCTGTACATGGAATTGATATCTAGGGGTTTTCTTGTCGTTTGAAGAAGGAACACGAACGTGATAGCCCATCTTGAACATGCCCGATCGGTTCAACTCTCTCAGTTTTTTTGCAGTCAGATCAAGAGCGATCGCTGCTTCACTCGTGTAGTACCAAGTCTTCTCAGTCATTCGCTTATGCTGCTTGTTTTTTCTGGAAAGCTGATCTCGCTTCGTTCGACAATCGCGCCCACAATGCCTGTCTTGCCTGTGGTTTGTCTGCGAAATTTTGTCTCAAGGTTGCGATCCAACCTTCTATCGCTGTTGGCTCTGAAACAACTCCCTCGCAAAGTTGCACCCAGTCTTCCAAGTCAGTTTCAGAGATTTCCAAGTCCTGGCTGACTGGCTTAGCCTCGCGAGCTTCTGCCTGTTCTTCGCGGTCGATCCGCGACTGCTTGCGTCGTTCGATGATCGCCATTGTTTGATCGAACTGGGCGCGATCTATCGAGTAAACCCGCAATTTTTCGCCTTCATGCCCCTCGATCGAGCGTGACCAGTTCGCTACACACTTAATTCCAAGTTGGCTGAGTAATTGGTGTACAAGCTGTGTGTCAGTCATTTTTTCGCTGATTGTCACATTCAGCGCGATCTTGATATCAGCCGAATGCTTGCGAATTTTCTCGGCGTAGGGAGCCAGATCGTATTTCGTCCAAGATTCTTTCTCGATGAAGTCGAGAACTCCTAAACTTTCGCGAACTGCTCTCTGTAATTCAATCTTGCTCAAATCCCAAGGGCAAATATAGCCGTGCCAATTTCGCTCGATCGCTCTGACCGTCCGATCGAGCGAAACTGCACCATTCAATTGCGCTTCCAGTGAGGCAATCTCGGCGCGCCGCCGTCCGTTGCGATCAGCAAGAACATCATCGATCGTAATTTCTTCTTGGCAATAGAACTCTTTAAGGTTGAATTTTTGGATCGATGCTCGTTCCTCTGGAGTCGCGCCTTCCTTGACTTCAAGAGCAAGCTTCTCAGTGAGAGTTAGTTCCTGCGCGTTTGAGATCGCTGTTGCCTCGATTATTTGGATATCATGGCGCACTGACTTGAAGAGGTCTTTAATCTCAGAATCGGAATCGAGATCGACAACCGTGATCTGATTCCCCTCATGCTTGAGCCGAGTTCGCAATGCTGCCCTCAAACTAAACATGGAGTGATTTTGATCGGCTGCAATCTTTGCCCAGTGGCGAATATGCGGATCGAGATCAAAGTTGAGCGCTTCGATATCTCCTGCGACATCTTCTCTAAGAGACGATCTCAGAATCCGCAAAGATGCAGCCGTGCCTGCTTTTAGGGCATCGATTAGTTCTTGGGAATTTGCTGACCGACTAACTTTGCTGAATGCTTTGCCGCGCTCTGCTACCCAAACGATGCGAGAAACGTTTTCACGAACCCGCATCAACGCTTGCGACATGTCGCCGTCATTGATCGAATAGCCGGAAAAGATCCCCCAAACAGAATGAATCGCATTCTTTGCCTCGATGCTGACTCCCGTGCCCAGCGAAGGCGAGGCAACAATCGCGATGTATTTTTGCAAAGCCAACACGACATCGGGCTTGTTGACAAATAGGCGTTGTTCTTCGGCTCCACTCGTTAGCGAGTTGATCTCTAGAACGGGCAGTCCAGTTATCGTTTCAATTTGCTTGGCGATCGCTTGGCAATCCTTTTTGGAGTCAGCTGCAACAAATAGGGCTTTTTTGGCTTCGCCTAACTGCCACTGATCCTTGAGTTGACTAGCCGCCTCGAATAATTCTCCTAAGACTGCGCTGGAATTCTTGCAGTGAATAAATTTCGCCTCGTATCCCGGCAACTTAAAATCATTGCGGATTAGGAAGATTTCCTCGTTCCCGCGCAATTCCTTGATATATGCGATCGTAGCGTTGTCCAAGTCCGCGTCCGCCAGTATGACGCGCTTCGCCACGCGAACCAATTCTCGGAATCGTGCAAGCAGTGCAGGACGCTTGCCGTCTTTGTTGCAGGTTGAGGAAGTCAACAGGTGTCGAATGAGCTGAGTCGTTTCGTCAAGGATTAAATCTCCGCCTTCGACTTCATGCGGCTCAATCCCCAAAATCGAATCAACTACACCTCCGATCCGAGTTCCGCGCGCTGCTGCTGTTTGTCCAGAGTCGCCTTGATAGGTTAGCCCCAACCGCTCGGATAAGTTGCGCTGAAGGGCGATTCTATGCCCTTCAGAAACAGCTTTCTCACTATCACGAGTCATTGCGGCGACTAGTTTCGTTTTTCCCGTGCCTTTGCCGCTTGCAATCGCGATTATCCCTGCTTGGGGAATCCGGCGAATATCCAGCTTGGACAAATCCTGAATTTTTCCGCCCAAGTTAGCAGGCAAAGTCAGCCGCCGATTGAGACGCTGGATTAATCGATATTCTTCGATCGAAACTGCCTCGTTGATCAATCTCGCGACTGCTTCAGGTCCGATCGCTACGGTCAGATCGTCACATCCCTTCGCTGTTTCGGGATTCCAATCGACGATTTTTAATCGTTCAGCCCCAACTCGTTTAATCAGAATATTGATTCCCGCGTTTACGGTCGCGATCGCGCTTGGCTTCGAGTCCTTGTCGAACGTGACGATGATCTCGCGATCGTCTTTTAGATAAGGATCAAGATCTGGGGAATTCCCACAGGTCGCGCCGTAAAGCGTTAGTGGCACATATCCCATTGAGAGGAGGCAGAGTCCTTTTTTAGCCCCCTCTGCTAGCATTACTGGGATTTCAGGGTGACGCTCTAGCCAATCCCAAAAAGATCCTGTCAAAGGAACCTCAATACCGTAGCGATCACTGATTTTCTGCCGAATCGACGGGGGAAGAGAAGGCTTGTAAATTCGATTCCCACTCTCCTTAGTCGCTAAATATTTCGCAAAACTGCCGTTCTTAGCAATTCTGGGCTTCTCAGGCTTGCCTATCCAGATTTCCCCCTTTTCGTTCTTGAAGCAGGCTAGAACGCCAAAATCGTGGGGTTTGTTCCGCCAAAACCTCGGAACTGTCAATCCTAGAGCTTGATAAGTCTCCCATCCGCCCAGGTCTTCGACGAGACTGATATTCGCGTCATACAATTCCGGATCGATCGCGCTACCTTCAACACATTCAGTCCAAAATCGCTCTTTAAAGCTTCTGGGTTCTTGACGCTTCACTCCACGATCAAGCGTCGCGCCACCAATTTCGGTTGATTGAACTTTGCCAAATCCTTTGGAAGTGATCATGGCTGACCACCCCCGCACTCTTCAAAGTGTTCAATCCAGCGATCGACGGTCGTAGTTTCTTTCGGTTTCCGATTGAGTTCGGCAATACGATCGTTCAGCGAGGTTTGGAAGTCTAGTTGGAGCGATCTCTCACGATCGCTCCAGTTGGATCTAACTCGTCTCATATGAGACTTAATGAGAGAGAAAGTTATTTTCCTTGTCGCAGAATTTCGATTTCGTGTCATCATGGGTTTAGAAAATTTATGAATCGAGCACGGTTTCCGCCGTGCTTTTTTGTGTCTAAGAGCAATCTAAGCGATCAGAGCGAGAAATAGTAGGTCTGATCTAGATCGAGCATAACCCTGTCAGGGATTAGCTTTGAGGTCGATTTTTGCCGATTTTGGCAGCAAAAAAGTTAGGCAGGAAGTTTCTTGCCGTCCTGCCAACTCTCCCCACGAACGGCACAAGTCTTCAGAATTCGTCGTAGAAACTTCACCCTTCGAGTTTTTGCTGATCGGAATTCAGCAAGTTTGCTTTTCAGCGTAGGATTTCCGCGCAACCGCTTTTTAACAGCGTCCTCACAGAAGTCCAGAAACTCAGCCGCTCCAGAACTTCTAGATTCAGCTTGTTTTGCGTACTCGATCGTTCGTGAATCCCGTTTTGCTTGCTTGCCAGATGAGTTGCTTGTGTCAGGCAATCCAGATAGCAATCGATAAGATTCATGAGCCGATACTGTTCCACCTTTCAGAGAGGCATGAAGCATGTTCTCGCACTCCAAATCCAAATAGAAGTTGAACATTTCTCCAGGGGTTAATTTGCTCAACATCTCTTTGCCGTCTGGGAACTTTGCAAGAGCAGCAGACTCAATCTCATCCCAGCCAAACCACATCAGAGAGTAAATCGATAGATAGCAGTCGATTTCAGCCTCAACAAACCGTTTCTCTTGTGGATCTTCGATCGTCCACTTCTGCCCAGAAAAGTAAGCTTCTAAAGCTTGCTTGATCACTTGGAAATGATTATGGATCTCGGCGATCGTCTGCTTCTGAGCGTCCGTATTGGCTTGCAAGCACAGAGTTATATGAGGCTGTCCGTCCACAACCTTCAAAATCTCTGCTTGTTGGCTCTCATCAGTAGTAGCTATTTTCAACATTTTTCACTTACTCGTTTCTGATGTTCCTCGATCGCTCTCTCCACAATTGCGTTAGCAGCAGTGGAAGGGCGCTTACTTTTGTGCATAGACTTCAAAATTTCCACATCGGATCTCCAAAGTCGGAGTGAGATTGTGATTCGACTGTCTTGATTCATGCGTACTCCCAAAATTGATTCCGATTACTGTATCAGAAATCAAGCAAATTACAAGCCTAAATAAAACTTTTCTCAAACAATATTGTGATTGATTCAGAATCAAAAAAGGCAACTAACAGTTGTTAGTTTTTAGATCGCTATAGTGAATGAAAACGTGATTACGAGAGGCGATCGAGCAACTTACAAATTTTGTAAATCACCCTGCATTCAGAACTTGCTCTGCGGTGAGTTGCAAGTTTGGAAATGCGAGGGAGACGATCGGATCAGTTCCACGAAACTCTGCCATTCGATAAGAGCCGCTTCTCAAGCTCAGAATTGCCACAACTGCCACAACTGCGCGTCTGGGATCGACTCGCCAGAATTCAGGAATTCCCCGTGCTGCATATTCTTTCAGCTTTTCGATGTAATCGCGATCGTAGTTGTCAGTTCCAGGCTCACCGAGCAAAACCCCCAGAGTGCGTCGGAAAGTCCGACGCAGTAAAACATCACTTCCAGGCTTACTGGGCGAAACCACTTCGACAACAAACATGGGAGCAGACTGGTTTCATGTCTTGACTATTGGGCAGGATTCTTTGAAGAGCTATCTGTACTCGATCGCTCTGATTGATTCGAGCGGTTCATCTCTAAAGTGTTTTGCGATCGCGAGTCGGTGCGAGTTGAGTTTGTTTGGAACAATTCTTCTACGAACTGACAAACTTCAGGAGATGGCACAATTTCACCGTGCTTTGCCTCATAAGCAGCTATTCCGCGCTGGATAATTGCTCTAATGTCTTTCATACCACCTCTTCTGCCTCCATCTGCTGTTCTCGCTGTTGCTCTAGAGTCATGACCCGATTTCCTCGTTGTCAATGTTGGTGCAGTATTCTTTGGCGATCGTACAAGCCCCATCAAATCACCAAGCCGATTGAATTAGAAGCTGTTCTGTTCTTCAGTTAGATAAACCATCTGCTCCTCTATAAATCTTACAATGCACGACACTTACAAATCGGTCACTCGATGTCGGTAGATTGTCGATCGCTCTCTTCTGTTGACGATGCTGATTCTGTTTTCTTTGGCTTGCCTGCATTGGGCCGCTTGCCTCCGCGACCGTCTTTTAACTGGGTTGCGTCCTGTGGAAGTTTCCCGGCATGTTTTAGAAAATCAAATAGAATTCCCTCGACAAACTGATTCGTGTTAGATCCTGCCGTCTCTGCGAGTTCGTCCAGAGCGTCTAACACGCGATCGTCAAGTCTGAAAAGTCGAGGCTTTCGGGGCATTTCGCACAAACACATACACTTGCTCCTATCAAGATTACCTGTAATTTCTACAATACGCGATTTTTAATCTATCTGATATCTATTTGAAATAACAATTGCTTATATCTATTTGATATCATTTTGAAGACAAAAACCAGACGAAAAAGAGCTTTTTGCCCTTACCTCTAGAGTTTTACACATAAGTAACAATGATATCTAAATGATATCTATTTGAAAAAGATCGAGCTATATTAGTTTTGTGAGCGCAAGTTCGCCGAGCCAATCGGGGCTGAGACAGGAGTACCGAGAACCTTCGGGGTTGCCAACCGAAGCAAAACAAGACGGGGCACACCGAACCATTGACAACTGAATCAACATCCGAGGAAACAGATAAGACCCTTGCGAGGCAAGCCCCGCGCCGCTAACGGCGGTAATCCACTCTGAAGAGAGAAAGGAGTGGTAGAGAGACTACAGGCATGAGGTAACAGATGCAACTCAAGAGATGTTGGAGTTTTAGATTTCAACGATCGACGTTTCGGTGACAGAGCAACGCGATCCGTTGAGTTCTATAAAAAAAGTGACCAAAAGACAAAAAACGCCAAAGCGGTTCCGTCCTCCAGTTCTTTCAAGGCTTGAAAAACAGAATCCTATCGGGACTCCCAGAGCATCGAAAAGATGGCAATTTGAGAAGCCTGAAAAACGTCCTTGCGTAACATACACCGTTCCGATCGAGCAGTTGGATCAACTTAGAGATCGTTTTGATAAAGAGTTGATAGGAGACGATCGAAGCGCAATTAGGCACTGGAAAGAGGTAGCGCCAGGAAAGAGACATAACGTGGCTGTTTGGGTTGAGCCGCAAGAACCCAAGGTTCAAGCACCGACGTTCTCTTTCCAGTCAACTCTGTTCTCATGTACCTGGGCCTCAAAAACACGCTACGAGATTGAATGTTCTCGACGGCTGGCGATCGTACTGAATGGTTCCACGGAGGTTACTACTGAAGTTGGAAGAATTGACGTTCTAACGAATTCCGAATTGATTGAACTCAAAGTAGCCCACAACTGGAAACACGGTATCGGTCAGCTTCTAGCCTATGGCTTCTACCATCAACAGAGAGAACTACATCTGATTTTGGTTGGCTCCAATGCTGACGAATACGTTGATATCGCAAGGTTCCACTGCGATCGCTTCAACATCAAAGTTTCAACCTTCAACCTGTAATCAACTAGCACGGTCGTTCAAGCGATCAATCGGGTGCAAGTCCCGATCTTGCTTTTGCCGAAAGGCAATATTCAATAATTTGAGGACTCAACAATGCTGACTTTATTTCTGGGCTTGACGATCGGTTACTTCATTCGCAAATACACAGTTTTCGAGATGCTTGATGACGGCAGTACAGCTAGTGCCGAGATCAATTTCGGGCAACTCATCAAAGATGTGACCTGGCTTTTCGGAGTTATCGGATTCTGCTACACCTGGACGATCGCAACTGCTCGGAACACTCGAACCTACTGCGATACGGTGCTTTTCCCTTGGTTGAGCAGTTTCGGCATCAACATCAAGCTTCCTTCGATTCAACTTCCCGCGATGCCATCTACAGCACAGAATTAATCAATCAAAAAGGCGCGATGCCTCTCACAGCAAAATCGCGCCTCCAACCCCAAGCACGAGGTATTCATCGATGATAACGCTTCAAACTGTTCCAATCCCAGTTAAATCAGAGCCAACTTGCTCACCATGCCGCCGCTACGATCGTGGACTTTACCGACTCAAAGCTGAGGCTGATTGGGATGATTCCGCTAAAACTTCTCCCACAAGAAAAGCTTGCTACTTTGCAAGTCTCATTCCGTTCTAAATTTCCCCGCTTGGCTATAGCAGGTGAAGACTGCCTACTATAGCCAAGCACTCTAAAACGACTAAAACCATTAACTTGAAAGGGATTGAGCCAATTTCTATGATTTTCCAAAACACCGACGCATCTAAACCACTGGCTATGATCGACTATGACAGCCTACTTCAACCTATGGGGGCAGATATCGGGAACGGGCAGTTAAAACTTGTCTCTGCAATGTCTGAAACTCGCACAGAGAGCTACATCCACGAATTAGATGAGCGTTCACCGGACGGAGTTAAGGGATACGTCGAATATCTCAGAGGCGATCGTGCGGACCTGATCAGTAAACAATGGATCGGCGGCATCAACGCTTACTACAACGGGTTGACTTCGATTCGGCGAGTCACCGACGACAAGCAAGGAAAACCTAATCTAGGGCTGCAACTGTTCCTATCTGCCTTGTCAGAGTACGCCCACCGCGATCAATGGAACATTGCCCTAGCGGTTTCGGTACATGACTCCAAGACGCTTGGAAGTGCGTTGAAACGATCGCTTGAAGGTTCGCATCATGTTCGATTCCGTAACAAAGAATCGATCGTCTCGATCAAGGTTGTTGCAGGACTTGAAGAAGGGACAGGCGCAATCATCACCTACCAAAAGCAGGCTGATATCACCAACGCGATTCTTTACGATTTGGGCAACGGAACGCTGATTGTGAGTAGCTTCAACGGTTTGAAAATGACCGATCGCAGCTACAGCCAGAATGGAGGGGTTGAGAAGTTGATCGATCAGATTGCGACTCATGACGCGATTCGAGAGCGATTACTGAAAGAGGGCGATCGGCACTTGATTCGTAAGGGGATTGAAGCGCAGACATTCACCTATGGGACACAGCACCCAGACTGGAACTTTGAATCGGTTTATCGTGAAGAGTTGCCGAAGTGGGTCAAAGCAGTACTGGCTCCGACCGTGCGACCGTGGGAGGATCGGCGCGATTCTGCGACTGCATTGATCGCAGTCGGAGGCGGAGCACAACTGCCGGGAATTGAATCACTGCTGAGTAAAAAAGGCATCAAGATTCTGGCTGATCCACTGTGGGCAAATGCGCGAGGGCTTTATACTCTGGCATCTCGCAAGGTTGCCCAACTGGAGGCGAAATGAAGCAGGTCAGAGCTTCGATTCCGTCCCATCTTCAGACTGCTTTTTTTGAGGTGGGACGGCAATTAAACACCAATGATCCAACGGTGATCTGTACTCACATCTTGAGTTGCTATTTCACAGGCGATCGCTCTGATAGTCCGAAACAACTTGCTCCAAGAGAGGTTGATGCTTTCGAGCTTGAGGATTTAGGCGATTGGGCAACTGAGGAGGAATCATGCTAACTAACCATCGACTTAAGATCAAACGACAAGCGCGATCGTTGATTACAGTAACCATTGGGCACAATCCGCATCTGCTTGCGAAATACGATCGTGCTTCTACCGCAGCTTTGATGAGACTGAATTTACAAAATTTGGGAATCAGAAAATGCTGAATGACGATGAGATTCGCGCTCTGTGCGACTGGTACTTGACTGTTGATCGTTCCATCTTCCCCGCTTATCCCTTCCAGCTAACCACTCATCAAACTGTTACTGGAGAAGCATTCTTTGATGCGCTTACCCGCGAGGCAAGGGACACGATCAATTACTTGAACGGAGGTCAAACATTCCCCCCAGTGCGACTTGCAGCATTGCTCAAAGATTTGCAAGCCTTGAAGTCGCTAAGCTTTACTCAGATTGATGATGATGTTGATTGGTAGATCGAATCGTTCCCCAAGATGCTCAGATCTAGACGAGTCAAAACCTAATCATCTTAAGTGTTTTGGCAACTCAATCATGAACGATACAATTCTCAAAAACGTTGATTTCCACATTGATAACAGCACGATCGTCATTGATCCGAAGCCAGGGCATACAGGCGGTGCGGCTCACAACTTACAACCGATCATCCGGGCTGTGCAGTCCACTCATCCAGCCGCAGAGCAATGCGATCGAGTGTCGCTCTTGGTCGCAAACGAGTACGTCGAAATGTCAATTAAAAATGTATTGGAGTAATTGCTAATGTCGCAAACTTTGGAGCAAGTTAAGCAGTTTTATCGAGGTAGCTGGGACGAACTCAGCATCTTCGATTTAGGCATGTTGTGTAGCTCAATTTCGATGTCAATTGCCAGTGGTCAAGCGATCGAGCTTAAACACTGGGACGGATTCATGAATCGCAAAAAGCAGTTGCAAATCAGCGATCGTGTTGATGTTGCTGAATGTTTAAAGGCTCTCTCTGATGTTTTAATCGAGCGGCTGAAAAATTTGTCGAAAGCAGAATTAGACGAATTCGATCGAGTGCAGAAAGTTTTTGCAGCAGCACAGATTTCACCCTAGAAGCGCTGAACCAGCTGATCTGCCTACCTCAAAGCTAGGCACAAACTAAAAGCCGATCGTCCAGCTTGTGACAAGGAAAACGATCGGCTCACTCCCCCTACTATCGAGGTTCTTTCATTATGTCGAAAAAACTTAAGTCGCGCTTAACCGGAGTTGCGGTTATGGGCTTCATTCTGTTCGTCGCAATGCGCCATGCAGCATATGTCCGATCGCTCGAAGTCAATCAAATTCCAAACGATCGACCAGCGATGACTCAGTTTGACCAGAAACGCTAATCAAAATGCCGTCCCCAGCTACCAACTAACGGACGGCACTACCCACAAATCACTTGAGGATTTTTCATTATGACTCAATCAATTGGCTATTACGGCGGAGATTACGACCTTCCTGAGATCAAGGAATTCGCCGGGCGGTTTGAAGATGCAGCGGGAAATTGCAAGCTGTCTGACAATGACCAGGCGGCATTAGTTGCAGTGCTTGGGGTTCATGCTTGGGGTTTGAAGTCTGCGCTTCAAGATGATTTCTGGACAAGCGTGACTGACGCGATCGGGGATGGCGTTGAAACCTCAATGGAAAACGAATCGGCAGACGATCCGATGCTGTTTGCGCTGGAAAGCTTATCGACTCTGACAGACCCGATTCAGTGTTGGGCAGTCATCGCTTGGTTAATTCAATGATCAATCTCAAAGACGAATTCATCCCACACGCGCTTGAACATATGGCTTCAGAGCGCGTGAAAGCAACAATGCAGCAGATTCGTAGCATCGTCGAAAATTCAGGCTTGGATGAAGACGAGCTACCTGATCTGCAATTCCTGATTGAAGACCTTGCCAAGGATTTAGAAAACCTAATCCCGGAGGATTAAACCGTGAGCAACTATCAAAAAGATGATGGCTCGATGACTAGCGGGATTTTCGTATTTGGTTGCGTCCTGCTTGCTTTCGTCGCTGGCTATTGGGTACGCGATCAGGGCGTTCTATTTCGCGTTGATATTCCCGCGATCGAGCAACGGAGGGCGAAATGACACGTTTTTTCATTCAATGTCTCACGATCGCAATCTCGTTAGGCGCAATCATCCAAGGCTGTCAGTCTGTCAGCCATAAGCCGCAAATCGAACCGATTAAAGGCTTTGAAGTACCCGCCGATCGTCCAGCAACCGAACCATCCGACCGGATTAAAAACAACACAATCCGACCGGATGAAGTTCAACGAATCGAGCAACGGAGGGCGAAATGAGCCTACTAGAATTTCATCCAAAGTACAGACCATTTGTGGCTAGCGCTGTCCTTGCCCTCTGCTCCTTTCCTGCTCTGTGGCACGGCTACCGATACCAATCCGCAAATGACGAGCGCAGAACAGCTACAGAGCAGGCAGAGCAGTCTATTGCCCTCAGCGACGAGCAGACTATCAGGAATGAGCAAATTGCCCTCAAACGGGCAGAGCGATGCGTACTGATTAACGAGAAATTCCCGTTAGTCGAAGGCGGCAAAGTGTTCTACGACCCAAAGATGAGAAAGGATTCTAGATTGCTACCAGAAGGGACAAAGCTTTGTTCTAAATCTGGCATCACAGCGATTGTGGATGAGGCGGGAACGGTAAGCAGCATTAAGCAAGCGCCGATCGAGAAGGTAAACCAAATCTTGAAACAACGAGGACTCATTTAATGGCGCTACGCAATTCCCAAGAAAACCGCACCCCTCACCCGAAAGTAGTCACGGGTGATCGTGAGGTTGACAAAAACAGTCCAGAATTCAAGGATTTCAACGCGAAATCGAAGCCACCAAGCGCTTCACCGTTAGCCATGTTGGGCGATCTTGCCCAAGGCTTGATGCAAATTGCATTGGACAAGAATCTCTGGATGATTGCAGGCTATGGATTTGCGGGAATGTCGGTCGCTGTTTCAATGGTCGGCTATTCTAAATGGCTTGCTCCTGTGATGGCTCAATCGCTCAATATCGCGGGAATCCCGGTAGGTTTGGGCGTTGGTATCATCACCGGAAGCGCGATCGCATTATTCATTCAGTGGAAACAGATTGAACCCGTCATTTACAAGCTCGATCCGGATTTAGCCGATGCCCTCGCCTTCAAACTGGGGTTACAGCGATTTGTGAACCCCAAGGAAACGCAAGACTCGCCCACATTGCTACCGAAAGCGAAGGCTTGGGCAAGGCGCGCTCATGATAAAGCCGATCGTGAATCTGAAATGCTGCGTTACGCGCTCTACTTCCTAGAATCCGGCTTCGCCTTCGCAACCTTCCCGCTCATTCTCAATGGTGTTTTGCATATCCCCGGATTGATTGCGGCTGCAATGGCGATCGGTGGATGTGAGATGGGCTATCGCTTTGGCATCCAGGCTCAAAAGAAACGCCTAACAGCGCGTGAGTCTCAGAAGTACCGGATTCAAAAGCGCATTCTGCGTTCTCAAGCTGAATCGAAATAATTCAATCAAAAAAGCGATCGCACCTTTACCCGGACGCGATCGCTTTTGTCCTTTTACCCTACGAGGTGCAAGAACGATGTCTAGCTTATCCCGTTACGGAAAAAGCGCGATCGACAAAACTTATCCTGATGCCGAAGAGTCAGTCTTTGGTCACATGGTTTTAGAACTTGGCATGTCGCCAGAGCAAGCCGTACAGAACCTACGTCCGTGGGTGAGAGATTTAGACCGTTCCGCAACGATGAGCAAAAACACTTGCTACGGCGCTACGGCGATCGGCGCGGGTGTTGGGCTTTTAGTTGGGGCGACGATGGGCGTGGGAATTGTAGCAGCGCTTCCAATCATTGCGGCTGGTTATAGCTTTCTACTGGCTCAACAATCAGCGAAAGAACAAACCACGAGGGAGTCTGAGTACTTACTGCTCAAGTCCTGCCCTGAATTGCTCAAACTGATCTACGCGCTCACTAAGCGAGGATTGCCCAAGGAAGCCTTAATCGAGTGTTATGACGAACTTCTAGGCAGTTTTACCGCACACCATCAATCACGGGCAGCGCTAGGCGTGAGTGATGAGCTTGATCATAATATCGTCCGAAGTTTTCAAGAGATTGTGAATCGTAAATGTGAGGCGGAGAACTTGGGACGGCAAATTGTTTCTGAAGCGCAAGACTTCAGATTCGATACGCTCTATCAATCGTCGGAGCCATCCGCACCACGAGTTGAACTACCGCAAGCCTCACCCGCTCCCATCGGGAATCAAACCAGGCTCGGAGCCGTGGAAGTTCCCGCAACATCCGCGCAACCGTTCACAATCCCGATCGTCTCTCCTGAATCAAAGCTGTTCGATTGGACCTTGCTCAACACTGCTTATGATGACTTCCCTCACTTGCTCATGCTGGGCAAGACTGGAGCAGGTAAGAGCTTTCTGGCTGAGTATTTGGGGCGATTCTTGAATGGATCGACGATCGTGATTACTCCCAAGAAGAAGCCGAAAGACTTTATCGGGATGCAGGTGATCGGCGTGCCCTATGACTTTGCAACGATCGCGGCGAATATTGGGGGACTATCGAAATTGGTTAAGGACAGGGAAGCTGAGATGAACCAGACCGGGAAAGAAGACTTTCTGCCGATCAACGTGATTCTGGATGAAGTCCCTACGTTTGTTGCTGGTTGCAACGATCTAAAGCTTGATGTGGTCAAGGATCTGAAATTCATCATTCGAGCAGGCAGGACAAGCAAAGTTCGCCTGATTCTGTTGGCTCAAGGGCAAGAAGTGAAGACACTCGGAATTGAGGGAGAAGGTAGTCTACGAGACAACCTCAGCTACGTCTACCTCAAAGGATTTGCAGAGAAGCAGGCGCAGGATCTGAAGCTGGACATTTCCACATACGATCGTCCCTGCATTATCGACAGTAAGGTTGCCGAGATTGCGGCTCTACTTGAATTGGCAAATCAGAAGTTGAGGGAAAAACCGCCGATCGCGTCTACTCCAGAAGCCCTTGATCGGATGTATCGAATGGAGTCTGAAGAACCACAAGCTTCAAGTCATGAGGTTGAAGAATCGGTATGCGAGACTGATTCACTTTTGCCAAAGATTCAGGCAGCTTTCCCTCAGTGGAAGCCAAAATCAATCGAGGTTGCTTCGACGATCGTGGATTGGTTAGCAGCACGCTCAGACAAGTCGTTTGCCCCATACGAAATTCGTAAATCAATTCGACGGCTCAAGGATGATTCAAGCTTACCGACCGAGAAAATCAAAACTGTTTTGGATGTTTTGGTAACGGCTCAATTCTTGATCGAATCAGAGGGTAAGTACTCGATCACACCCAATGCACCCAATACCGAAGAGTACGATTTCTAGGAGCATGAAACGTGGAATTTCAAGAAGTTGTTAAAGCAACTCAGCAGAGTCGAACCTTCAAAATCAAACAACCTAGATTCTGGGTATTGTGTCATCTATATTTACCTGATGAAGTTGCAGAGCATTTGAGCGCGATCGAGGTTTCTAAAGTCAGAGGACAATACCTTTTAGGCTTTAACTTTAAGCCAGAAAAGGGCGAATACTTTCCCTACTGCGGTCACATCTGGAGAGTAAAGAACAACCCGATTCAATTCCCTGCTAGATATAAGACAAAAGGACGAAAAGAGCCACCGTTTGTCATGGCGGAGTATGTAACAACTTGCGATAGTGAAGCCGAAATATTTACGGCAATGCTTGACCTTTCAATTAACAGTTAGCTTTCTCTCACGAGACACGAGACGGAATTCTGAGGGGTGGCAAAAAAGGGCGAGACACCTTGTCTCGTGGTTGTCTCGTCTGTCTCGCGAGATTTGTCTCGTGATTTTGTCTCGTCTGTCTCGTGGATCAGAGGCGGTTACGATCGTTCATTGAAACTATCAGTGAAAGCGATCCGCCTTGCAGCATCACAACTAAAAAAAACAAGGAGAAAATTCAACCATGAAACTTTCAGAAATCTTGAATGAATTACTCGATCGTGGCTTCAATCCCAACTTCAACAGCACAGGGATTCTTTGCGAAATTAACCTCGATAATTGCAGTTTTGGACTAACGATCGCTCCTTCTTACTCTGAGTTTATTCGCTGCGTTGCTTGGGAAAGTTATGCTGGATCGGATTATTTCGATCGTTTGTTTCCATCCTTGAAAGAAGCATTGTTTTCCGCGCAAATGGCAGCAGTTTTAGACACCGCCAGACTGACGGAAGAAATCGCACATCTTGGAAATTGAGCCACTTACAAATTTTGTAAATCCCCAAATTCAAACAAACAAAATCGGGACGATCGTTCTGATCGTCCCGGTTCTTCTATTTGTAAATGGCTAAAATTCTGCACTCACTTTAATGATTGTGACCAGTGAGTATACGCCAGTTGCAGGAATAGTCGCATTATATGCAGCAGTGGAATTGTTAGGGAAAATCGCGTTGAGATTAATATTTGAGGCAGTGCTAGGGTTTTGAGTGCAAAGCGGATTGCCAACCCGCTTATTCTGCTTGAACGGGATGAATACATTAATCGGGGTTCCAGCCAGCAGATACCCATCAGCGGTTACTTGGATTTCCTCATAGTATCTCTGACATAAATCCAGTTCTTGCGAAACCAGTCTTGGTTCAATCCGTGAGGGCAGTGATAGTCCAGGCATCGCTACAACGTTGGCTATGTCGATCATCCCTGTTCCACCCCATGAAATTGCTGCGCCTGCTTGGGATGCGACGCTACTTCCTGCCTGTAACCAGAATTGAAGCCTCAAACAGTCATCAGTGCCGATCGTTTTGCTGGCGATGGATGGAACAACAAACGTCATCGAGAATTGCTGCCAAGTCGAAGACAGAGTAACAAGTTGCCCTGCCCCCGGAACAACCGGGCTTCCTCCTGTGCCGAAGTTTTGGAGCAAATTCACGCCGATCGTTTTGCTTGCAATCGACGATCTCGCCCAAAATCTAACTGTAATCGTTTGACCAGCGAATGTTCTAACTGACTCGATCGACTGTGATAAAACCCAATATGACCCTACACCGAGCGATGAACCTTGAGATGTGTTGGCAATTCTAAGGTAGTTGCTCGGTTCATATGGGACTTCCGGTTGCCCCGGTGAAAATGATTGCTGTGAAACAGATCCGGTTGGATTTGTGCCGCCACTCGCATTCATCAAGATTTGCCAACGATCGAGCGTGTAAGCTCCATCAACAAATGAATAGCTAGTTGCGCCACGCTGATTAATGCGAAACTCGCCATTCATGACTGAATTGACCAATGAGACAGGTTGCGCCGAAATTCCTCTGAGCATACGGTTTGGGTGTCGATGTGAGTACCATTTTTGCAATCGAAAAACCGCCCAGAGCTTAGCCCCAAGCGGTTAGAGATGTTTGCACGATCGTACCTCACCCTAGTTGGGAGTGAGAATCGCATTGAGTTACTTCAATCTGCGTTCCAACTGCTCGATCGTTCTCCCATGCTCAATCTCTGTCTGCATTCCTCAAATTGGGGGAATGGCTGTAGGGCAAAGAGTTGGGCGATCGGATCAGGAGCCGAGAAACGGACAGCACCGACGTTTTTCATGATTTGTGATGAAAGCTCTCTTACCAGCCCAACTGCTGAACAGCCGTTACTTTCTCTGGCTCCGTGACTTTCTAATCCACGATCGCGCTATCCATCATCATATCGACCCATTCCATGTCTACTTCCTTAAACGAGGCATATCGGCTGGAGATTGATGCAACAAACGGTAGTCTGGGAAGTTCTTTCTTGGCTTCAGGGGCAAACACAAAATTAAGCCCCTGGTTCCCTTGTACGGTCACATTAATCGCCCCAGACACCACAATTCCCGTCCCAACTCTCAAAGGTTGTCCGTTACTTGTATTGTCTTTGAAAGTTGATCCATTAATAGTTTGTGAAGCACTCCCAAACCATGCTCGGGTTCCAATAGAGAGAGCGATCGCCATAAAAGCGCTGTTACTTGTCCACAGAGTATTGTCGGAAAATCGTAAATTTTGGGCATAACCTGCATAACTTCCGGGAGCCGTCCCGATTCCCGAAAGGTTAAACACCCCATCACTCACAATTCCCCCATAGGCATTGTTGGAGAGATTCAAGACAGTGTTGTATCTAACACCGCTGTCTTGACGCTTTTGAACGGATTTATTGCCGACAAACGAGACAATCCCAACGTCTGTCATATTGATGACGGTATTAAACCTAACATCTACGGCTTCCCCACCGATCGAGATACCATCAGACCATTGAGAAGAAAAATTACTAAAAGTCCCATCAACAAAGTTACCTCTCACAAGCGAACTAGCGGGAGGAAGCCCTACAAATTCTCCCCCGATCGTGATATGGCTGAAGCCCATAGCTCTTTCGACCCGACTGGATATGATCGCTGAACCAGTCCCCCCGAGCAACCCAACATTGATGTTTTGTGGTTTGAAATTAGGCTCATTGATTTTGCTTCGCTGCCCATCAACCCATACAAACTCAAGGCTTGATGCTTCAGAGGCAGCGATCATGGCTCCATCAGTAAAAGATGGAGATCTCACAAATCGCGCCATCTTCTGATACTCCGAAGTATCAGGGTAGCCAGCAGTATAGATGCTGACTCCCCAAGGAGTTACGATCGTTTCAGTCACTTCGATTAGAGTGCGAGGAGCTAGAACAATTTTGGTTCCAACCTTGGAAGAATTTAAAAGTTCTTGTAGTTGTTTACTATTAGTGAGTTCAACCTCTTGGGGAGCATCGAACCATTCAGTAGATTGACGGGTTCTTTTGATCCCGATTCTGTAAGCGGGCTGATCAATCTCTGGTCGATAAGGAGTGCCCCCTCTAAACTCATATTTTCCTTGGGTATACATGGAACCGATAGAGTTAAACTCCGACCCCCAGAAGAAATTAAAGACCACATCAGAGAATGAGCGCACACCAGAATCAACTTGAGATGCCCAATAGTTAACGCCCCCTAGATCGGCTTCACGGGATAAAGCAACTCTGTAGAGAACCGCTAATCGATCCTTAGTGTTGTAGCCCTTACCTAAGAACTCATCTCCGGTAAAAAAGGATGCTCCAACTCTTCTAACTTGATCCAAGGAGCGATCGCGCTCGATCTCACCCTGCCAATAATTCCAGCCACCTGCATCGGGTGCGCGTCCTAAAACATCTGTGTACGTCTTTGAAAGAAACTGATAAGCAACCATGAAATTCAAAACCAAATGGCAGTGGTTGCACGTAATCTATACAAGATTCTTTTGGATTTACGAGAAAATACTGATAGTTCTTATGAACTTCACAAAAACTATGGAACGTTAAGAACTTTATGATTTCTCAATATCTCAAAGCTGAGACTGGCTCAAGGATTCTCGCTTTCTAGAAGCGATCGCGCCTGTGATCAAAATTAGGGGTGATCACTGAGCGGGCGGGAACGAGAACACAGTACCCGCAAATATAAAAATCTTCCTCTTGTGCCTTTTCTTAAAATTTGATGTGCATTTGGTTGCAAGCGTTCTGAAATCGGCTCCACATAATACTGATAATGGGATGAGCAGTTAAAACTTGTGGCAGTGTAGCGCGACGTTACTCGAACTAGGGACTATATGCACGTCTACATGGGAAAGATAACAGGACTACTTATCAAAATTTAGTGAAACCGATTGATTGGCATCTTGAGAGCAGATAACCTAAGTGAGCAATGTTACAGTCCAATTAGATGAAGCTCAGCATATTTGGTTCTCTTACTGCAATTCTCTTGTTTGTCACTCAATCCCCTGCTCATGCCCGTAGCTGGAGAATGCTTGCGGAGTGTCACTTTGTCAGCGCTGATGGCAAGGAACAAATTGATGACACATGCGAAGTTGAAGGCAGTTCCGGTCAAGGAATGACTTATTTCACTATCAAATGGCGAGATGGAGTTCAAACTCGCGTCAGTGGAAATTTTGCAACTAGAAGCAACTACAAAGTTGACCAGAAGCCCGCAATTCAGAGGAGCGTTAATAACGTGACGTTTCTGCGAACTGATAGTGGGAACGTCATTATTCTTCACAAGCTTCGAGATTTGGAGTATTGAGTTTTATAGGGCGATCGACTACTGCAACATTGCATGAATAGAAAAGAGTGTGTCGCAAAAGCCGACGCAGTAAAACTGGGAGCGGGAGGAGGACGATCGGATCAGGAATCGCGAAACGTCCGTGCTGTCCGTTTTTCCACATTTACGTGGAAAAATCCCTTACCAGCCCAACTGCTGAACAGCAGCCACTTACCGCCCCTGGTAAGTGGGTGTTTTGCTCAAGTCTGAGCAAAACATATGATCACTGGAGCAATGTCTCGCAACGCTAACGCAACTGCATGATCGCATATCGCCGTTGCTCTGGTGTGACCTCCAGATACCGAGAGAGTTCATTCAATGACTCATGCCCCGTGATGCTTGCGATCGTCTTGATCGGAACACCTTTGCCATGCAGCGACGTAGCCAGCGATCGACGAAATGAATGTGTTCCAACGCCGCGCAATTCCAAAGCCTCACAGACTTCTCTTAGTTCCTTGTCCAACGCTTGGCGAGTGATATAACCTGCGCTACGGTTCGACGGGAATAGATAGCCTTTTGTCGGCAGATTTGCACCAGTGAGAATCTTCACTAACTCTGGGTGCATTTCGATTTCCCGCGCTCGACCCGTCTTTGTATTTGTCAAGGTAATTATCTTCTCTGCCAAATTTAGGTTCTCTGCTCTAAGTCGAAGTGCCTCACCCATTCGGCAACCAGTGAAGGACGCGATCGCAACCACATAGCAATATGGCTTCCTACAGAGACTAATCACCGCATCGATCTGATCATTGGTCAGAATTGCCGCTTGTCCTTTTCCATTCACTTTGGGCATGAGACTGTTACTCGAAACAACTTGCTCTATTTTATTGTCGATTCCTCTGAAACGACAACGACAGAATGGGATATTCAGGCTCATTTCTGAAATCAGTCGCGCTTTACCCTGCTTATTGACAATGACCCTCTGCTATTGCGAAAACACGGTTATCATTGTTATCAAATTGGTCTTAAATGAGACGATGAGCAGCTATAAATATGAGTGAGAAAAAAGTAATGGTTGGGTGTCGAGTGCCGATCGCGCTCAAAGATGAAATTGATTCGACTGCGCGATCGATGGATTGCACCTCTAGCCAAGTGATTCAAATCGCGATCGAGCAATATTTGGGCATTGAGTCTGCGGACTTACCGACGAGTCGAATGACAACGATCGAGCAACAGATTCAAGAACTGCGGACGATCGTTGAGGAATTGCAAAAATCAACTACCGCGATTCCGGTAGTTAGAGATTTCCGAGTCTCCTCGGAAAAGGCTCTGAATTTACTGCCAGAAAATCTGGTAGTCGGCGAGAAGGTTTTGAACGATCGCCGTTACGGGGATTCCCGTGGCGGGAAAACCTCTTTACCCGTCGAGGTGAGTGGATCTTCCCCGAAGGTTGAGGAAATCTTGACTGAGGCGGAATTACTCAATCGTTTCAATCTCTCCCAGAATTGGCGATCGTCCGCTCCGCACGGCTGGGTGCATGAATTTTGGCTAGCTCAGAAACTTGGAGTTGAGTATTTGGGGAACGATCGGTATCAACTAGGGGATTCCCCATAGTTTAAATCCGGGAGAATCCCGTGTTTTGCTAAAGGTGTTGCATGGATTTCAGAAGACTTGAAAGGTCGGACTTTTTCGGGATTTTTCGCGATCTCTGCAAACTAATTGAATGCGGGAAATCCAGTCGCCGGAAATCCATTTCAGGGGCAAGACTGAAATGGAGAGTCAGGAGGCATCAACGATCATCCCTAAACTGAAAGAGGATAGGGATTTCTTATCAGATCTGATGAAAAATGGTCAGTGTGGGCGTTCCAGCTTCATACCGAATCAGAATCAACAGAGTCGATCGTCTCTGAATTAACCGTCGATGCCAACGGAGTAGGACGATCGAGCATTCGAGGGGTCGCGCGGATGGTTGGAGTTGATGATTCTGCTTTAGTTAGGGCGTTTCAAGGTGCTGATCTAAACCCTTCAAAATTGGCTACGATGATTATGGCACAAGGGTTTTCGCCTGCTGATCTAAGCCGTTTTGCTCAAAATGGTGTTCCAGATACAGCGATCGCTGTCATTGCGACTTACTACGGATTTGAAGCAGGTCGGAATTGTACAGCAAAAGCGAGATCGACTGTTCTTGCATTTAGCTCGATCGGGTTCGAGTTCATATTCAGCGAATGGTTGGAGTTGACAAGTCTTCGCTTCGTGAAAGCTTACTCACGGGTGGGGGGATGAATCCCTCAAAACCAGCCAAGATGCTGATGGATCAAGGGTTTGAGGCTGGAGGGATAAGCCGTTTCGCTCAAGATGGCATTCCAGATACAGCGATCGCAGCAGTGGCGGTCTAAGCTCATCCAAATTGGCTGAGATGCTTATGAATACTGGGTTTGATGCTGGCGGTCTGAAAGGTTTCCTGAATGACGGCATTCCCGATCGTGCGCTTGCAAGCAGTGCCGACCTAACCAATTTCGCTCAAGATGGCATTCCAGATACAGCGATCGCCATCATTGCTGAGTACTACGCATTTGAAGCTTCCCGATGCCGGGGAATTGGAAATTCTCGGTTTTTGCGAGAACTTCAAACTTTGATCGTTTTCCTCGATCGTTCTGTAATCGAATTCTCCCAAACCCATCGACTCTGCCGCTCCAGCTTCACCAGCATCCAAGAACATTTAGAGAGATTCCGATCGTTCACCAAAAGTACTTCCTGCTTTGGATCGTAGGTCGAAATTGCTTGACCAAACTGTGCAGGAATCCTGGGCAAATCTGCGATCGCAAAATACTTAATCTCGGAGCCGTCGATCAATGTGAAGCCTTTACCGTGTTGGGCAGCGAGACGAGGGACGATCGTCAACTTGTGCAGCATATCGGCAGAGACGATCAATGCTGGCGGACGCTCTCTACCCATTGCTCTCACCTTCTCGAACCGTGAGTCTTGCAAGCGTTGAATCGCTCGGAGCCACTATTTTCAGCCCAACTCGCTCAATTGCAGCAGCAGCCCGATTCAAATCTTGATATTCCATGCTTAGCACCATGCGTTCACCCTTGATGCAGGTGTCGATCACGCGAGTGCATACCGAAATATCATCAATACTGATTTGGTCTAACGCCACTGCCTGTTCAGACTCAATTTCATCAGCGGACTGCCCCAACGATCGGCGCATTTCCTTTTCAACTTGGAGCGCTTCTAGTTTGTTGTGAATCAGTTTTGCCTTTGCCTCAGCAAGCTTTCGCAGAATCTGGAAGGATTGAAGATGCTCGATCGTCAGCTTTGACCACTGCTCAGCCAAAACATCACTGCTTTTATCGATCGTCTTGGTTTGGGTCTGTTGGCTCAACTCAGCCCGAAATTGCTTGCGCTTCTCAACCCACTTGCCGACTGTACACCATCGCTTCAAAGTGCCGTAGGGAGTGTTACTCAGTTGGGCAAGTTCAGTCAGTTTCCCAGATCCCTGAACAAACCATCGTTGGCACTCAGCTTCAGACCATTTTCGTTTTTCCATTTTTTTGGATCGATTGAGAATAAGTTACGCATCAGAAATTTCAGAAAAAGCGATCGAAGTACGCAAATCGATCGTCCTCCAAGGACTTACAAAATCTGTAAATTCTCAATGGTTGCTGACTCTCAAACTATTGCAGCAAACCAATTTAGTGCAATTGTACTGAATTTTCTTGTGAAGAACCAGCATCAGAACCCGGCACGATCGTTCATGCTGAGCCAGATCCAACCGAATCGATCGTCTCTGAGTTAACCGTCGATCCTGATGGAGTTGGGCGATGCACCATTCGAGGAGCAGCAAGAATTATTGGGGTCAACAAAGAATCTGTTCGAGACAGCCTGTTAAGCGCTGGCGGTCTAGCTCCCTCAAAGCTGGCTGTAATGCTGATGAACACTGGGTTTGACGCTGGCGGTCTGAAAGATTTCCTGAATGATGGTATTCCCGATCGTACGCTATCAATCATCATCCAGTACTATGCACTTGACACTGGACGGTATTGCACAGAGCAAGCAAAGGATGCTTACAAGGAGAATTGACGGTACTGTTTGAGGACTTGCACGAAGAAGAGAAGATGGAGGCAATCTCAAAGTTGTAGTAAGGTATTGAGCAATTGCTTCATGTGAGATTTGTCATAACACACATTATGGAGAACTTTAATGTCTGACAAGCCGCCCGTTCTACAGAAGTTTCCGAAGTTTGAAGCTTTTGATCTAGAAGGAAATGTTGCTGATGGCTATTTTTTAGCTCAGCTTATTCGAGAAAATCCCAACCATATTGTTTGCTTGTTTTTGGCTCCCTCGACAGATGAGCTAGATAAGCGAGAACCAATGATTATTGGTCAGGTCAGTGCCAGTCGACTGCATGAAATTGTAGAACACTACCCTCACTTAAAAACGAAATATTCTCACGCTGTCCTCTGCATCTGGAAACCGAGTATCTCTACTATCCATGCATTCGTTGCTCGTAGCCTGCGTTGGTGTCTTACTTCTGGACACGAAGAAGGTGGCGAAGCACTACGCACATTAAAAGAAGTCGCACCTTACACGCGAATTGTTGTTACCACACCATCTAAAATATTTGATGGTCAATTCCCACATACGGATAGTTCTATTCTTGGGTTAGTGCGGCACATTATGATCTGGGGATCGCAACAAGAGGAAGAAGATATGCCCTTCTCTGACGGTTGGTAATAGAAAGTAGAGAAATTACTGTAAGGAAGATGCGAGCAAATCCTCCTCACCTACGCAAGGTCAATTAATTGTTATGAAGGAAAGGTGAGACTGACGGAGATGCCTTGATGCTCTAGTGAGATCGCCACCTCGTAGATATGTGCTAGCACTTCACACAACCCAGAGATGTGGGTTGTGTGAGTTATTGATATAGCTGGAAGGCATCGCTGTTCAGGGCTAGATTGAGTGGTTGAAAGGCGAGCCGTGGCTTCAGTTCCGTCTTCCCATAAAAACAGTGGAGCGGACAGACCGAAATCCTTTCTCCTGGGTTTTGAGCTTTCTGCTGCCGCTGCCGCTAATTTAAGTCGTTAGACTGCTCAAGCTGCCGGTCGGGGCATACCCGAAAGGTAACCTGTGAGAGGCAGCATTGCACCAGGTGCAGATTGTGAAGAAAATGGTCAGTTCTTAAAAGTGCAAAAAACGTTTTGCTTTTAAGTTTCGCTTTTAAAATACAATTTATGAGGACTTCTCAAGCTTTAATTATGAATATTCCATAGGCATGAAAACAACCTCCATATTTTCAAAAATTAAGCATTATCCAATTTTTCTTGGACTTCCTCTTTTGGTGGGATTTCTCTTTGTATTCTGGTGGTTGCAACAAAGCAATGTCAATTCATTAAATCAGTCTATTAATGAATTACAGCAAAAGATCGAAAACATGCCTGACTCCGATCCTAAATCGTCGCTAACCAAGGACTTAGTTGGCTTAAAAAAAGATCAAGTAGTGCTTCAAAATAGGGTTTATGAAACTCTAGTTCAAGGTCTAGGTGGAGCATTCTTTTTCGTAACAGCTTACCTAACATGGCGAAACATTAAAGCAACTGAGGAGAAACAAATCGCTGAACGTTTTAGTCAAGCCGTAGGATTTCTAGGGAAACCAGAGATAGAAGTTCGCTTGGGTGGTATTTACGCTCTGGAAAGAATCTCCAGAGACTCTAAAAAAGATTATTGGCAAATTATAGAGATTTTAACTGCCTATACTCGCACAAAAGCTCCATTTCAGAATAATAATACCTGTGCAGACAGTGAAGAGATTGAAGATTATAGGCTTCCAATAGATATTGAAGCAGTTTTAACTATATTGAGGCGACGTAACCCTGACGGAAGTTGCATTGAATACAGTTATATTGACCTGAGTAAAACCAATCTGAGCCACGTCAATTTAAATGATGCTAAGTTGGACAAGGTAAATTTTAATAATGCCTGCTTAAGAAGTGCAAAACTTCATAGGGCTCGTCTTAAAGGTGCTAGATTCTGGAATGCAGATTTAACTAGGGCTGAGTTTAAGTTTGCCACTCTTAATGATGCAGAGTTTGGACGCGCTGTCCTTTATAAAGCAAATTTCTGGAACGCTAAGCTTCAGAAAGCTACATTTGTTAGTGCCAATCTTCAACGATCTGTTTTCAGTAATGCTCATCTTCAAGGGGCTAATTTAAAGCATGTGAATTTAAGACAAGCAATGATGAAAGGCGCTCAGCTTCAATCGATAAAGCTTGATGATAGAGAAGTAAAAAAGACAAACTTGGAAGATGCTGATTTGCATGAAGTAGATTTTTCAGGAGCAGATTTAACAGATGCAAATCTTTCTAGGGCAAATCTTGCTGGTTCAGTTTTTGAGAGAGCAAATTTATCAAATGTAAATTTTTCAGGGGCTATTCTTGAAAATGCAAACTTTTCAGGAGCAACTCTTACTGGAGCAAATTTATCGGAAGTAAAACTAGATCGAGTAATTAGTCTCACTAGATCGCAAATTCAACAAGCTCAGAATGTTGATATTACCTCACTACCTGATTATCTGAAATGATTAACGAAAAGCAGGCGAGAACTTTGCTAAGCGAGTGTGAAGTATGGCTCAATACTAACCTAGATAACCTTAGGGAAAGGTTGAGAAATGATCATGAAAATACAAGACCCATGCTTTGGGAATTGATTGTCTTACATGCAACTGCTTATTCCATTACCTCAAGGCATAATGAGGAAATTAGCCAGGATCAAAGCACAGCTTCTCTAATTCAACATGAACCAACTAGTGCAGCACCAGATATCTTTCTACAACCTCATAATTGTCAACCTTTTTATATCGAGATTGCCCATATTGAACCTCGAAATCAGCAACAAGAAAAAGACGTAAAACACTTTCCTGGATGGGTTAAGCGAGAGTTATCTCAAGGAGGAATTGACTATGCAAGCTCATTAAGGATTCGTCTCATTCCTGCTGATTCTGCGAAAGATATTCAAGTACCACCCCGCAATTGTTGGAAGCAACAGCTTAAGACGGATGGAAAGCTTTTTTGTCTAAGCTTTCATCACAACAATTACCATCAACTTGGCTTCCTAAAGGTGCAAATGTGATTGTTGAAGCTGAAGGAGTAGAAAAGAGTCCTTTTGGATCTTCATCGTTCCCAGCGCAAAATATTCCAGAGACAGCTAAAGATAACCCAATATATGAGACTATTGGGCGTAAGGCAGAACAGGCTAAGCGAACTTGGGAGGAAAAATATGGAAGCAAAGAGCCGCTAGTTCTAGTTATTGGTGCTTCCGAAAGTCTTCATCAAATAGGAGGGAATGATACACTTTCCTCTATACAACTACAAAAAGCTGTTTACTCGGCTCTAGCAGATACCGACAAATGGGATTGGACTACAACTCTTAACTTGACGGATAATCGTTCCTGGCTTTGGGCCATGCGTCGGCAGCGTGTTAGCGGCTCTAGACTTATTTCAGCAGTAGTAATTGTCACTATTAGAAATGAATATTCTGGACTGGGGTATGGATGGCAAAAGAAAGCAAAGCGCTTCCTCATCAAGAACCCTCATCCCACTGTTCCCTTAACAGTAGAGCAGGAACGGTTTTTAGAACAAATAAACTTTAATCAAATTAAATACGGTTCTGGTTTGGAGAACTGGGAGCAATCACAGAAGGATCAAACTACTCCTCTATTAAATAGGTATCTTAGAGAATCAGAAGGACACTTTGTATTCGGTCCTAAATCAGATTCTGCCTTTAATGTCGAAATTCCATGTGAGCTTTTTGCTCGTTTCTTAGTTGGAGATATTACTGCTGACGAGGTTTGGGACAACCATCGCTTAAATATCAAAAGTGATAGACCTGCTAACCCATCTTTGGAAGAAACAATTGGTATCTACCTAAGGGCAGCAGCCAACATTGGGCAACCAATAGCCAATGTTGAGTTCATACAGGAGAATTCCCAATTGAGAGAAGAATCGCGCATTAGATTAGAGTTTGGTACATTTGCTGATTCTTTTAAAGGTGGTAAGAATTGCCTTGAAGATTCTGTAAAACCTGATACCAATGGGGCTTTTAGTGTCACTCTCTCCACGAGTCTCGTAACTTGTCTCTTAGCAGGGAAAACTACTGCTGAGGAAGCATGGAAAGGTGAAAGGCGGGAGATTGGCATCTTTTTAAGAGATGCAGTGAATAAAGGTCAAGAAATTACAGATTCCAGCTTAGTTCAAGATGTTCTTGTACCTGAGTGTGAGCCGCAAATCACCTTCAGATTTGGAGTAGCTGCGAATATCTCAATTCGTGAAGACAAAAAAAAACTGAGAGAGATTAGAAAACAGAAAAAGCAGAAGAATTCGGGCTAGCACAGATCCAGACAAGCCGTAGTCTACCCTAAAGTCGCTGCACCAAAACTCCGCAAGTTACCGGTTAGTATCAAAGACTATCTGCGTCTGGTGAGCTTGGTCGTTAGCCTGCTAGTTATCTGTTGGGACAATGCTTTAAGGCTAGTTGTGGGACAGCTATGTAAATTTAGGGTTAGCTGTTGAATGGTGCAGAGGAGTGGATGTTTTGTCCTAAGCAGGATTGAAATGTCGTGTTGTCCTTGTTACTGGTGTTAGTCGGCGTAAGGGGATTGGCTTTGCAATCTCCGAACAATCAGCAATGCCAGGTGCAAACATCAGCATTGGAGCGAACACAACATAACTGTTGCATAAAATCACGATCGTTCTCTTTTGCCTTTGCGTTTTGTCTCCGGCGCAGGCTTCACGATCCGCATGGGCATCCAGAACTTTGCACTATCATCGAATTCGATCAGGACGATCGGACAGTTTGCACTCTGCTCGACGATCGTTCCAGTTCGACCACTGGGAACACAAACACGATCGCTCATTTGATTTTTCAAAAACTCATTAGAACAATCGTACTGAATTAGGGAGAAGAACGATCGGGAAGGCTTTTTTGTTTTGGAGCGTTGTGAGGGAATTAATAGGACATCCGCATTTAGCCTTCTCCCATGCCCAATCTAAAGAGCCAGTTTACGGTCAAGCGTAAGAAATTACCTCAGATGATTTTTTGGACGATCGTTGCCTCTGTGCCGCTCAGTTTCGCGATCGCACGGTTAATCCATCTGATCAAGGTTTTGCTGAAGGATAGTGTTGTGAGGCTTTTCGTTTTCATCATCACAACAACCGCATGAAGGAGGGGGGGCATTTTCCTGCTCAAAGTCTTGAATAGCCACAATCAATAAAATAAGAAGCTGACGAGTGAGCCCAAGTAGGTATCTAATTTTAGCCTCGGTTTTGGCTCGTTGAGCCAGCAAATCTTCGATGTCATCGTTCATTTTCACAGCTTGCGTTATTGTGTCGTAAGCAAGCTTAATCGCAGAGAGTTGGTTCAGCCTCTACCAAACTCAAGAAGAATGTTCAAGTTTTTATGTTGCCATTGCTACGCAAATATGGCGTATTGTCTCTAATTCCAGGGACAGTTCTTCATTGTGACGCGATGTCACGTTGAAATCATTGATCGCACTCATCCTCAAATAAAAAATCCCGTCACTTTGGCGGGATGGATACGTGAACTGACGAATAGATTACCCTCAGGATGCCCAAACGATCTGTAGGAGATCGTGCAAATGGGACAGATTTACGGATTGAAAGCGCGATCGCTGGAGTAGAAGTACAAGAGTACTAGCGATCGTGTCAACGCCGAAAACAAAGAGCTGAAGTCAAGAATAAGGCAGTTAGTGATAATTCTCGGTCATGCCTCAGCTCTGGCTGGCCGTCTCAACTTTGAGATTGACCATTCATAATAAACTCTTAGCAATCAACTGCGATAAAGCCTGCGACCGCAGAAATTTCAGTCTCAGTTTGGGCATATTAGCCCCAACCCCCTTACGAGAGAAGACGTATGCTGAGATTGCTGATTTCCCTTGGACTCTTCGGCAGTTGGTTACTATCCGCACGTCAGGTGCACGCGCAACAGATCACACCTGATGACACACTGGGGAGTGCGGTGGCACGATCAGGCAACGACTTTACCATTACCAACGGCAGTACAGCAGGTAACAATCTTTTTCACAGCTTCCGCGAATTCTCCATCCCAACAGGTGGTTCTGCTTTCTTCGATAACGCGACTTCGGTGCAAAATATCTTTAGCCGCGTCACTGGAGGAACGGTTTCTAATCTGGATGGCATCCTCCGCGCCAATGGCACCGCCAATGTCTTTCTCCTCAACCCCAATGGGATTTTGTTTGGTCCCAACGCCCAAATGAATCTTGGGGGATCCTTCACGGGAACCACGGCGAGTGTAATCAAATTTTCCGATGGCACTGAGTTTAATGCAGCCAGCCCCAACAGTGCACCCCTGTTAACTCTGAGCATGCCCATTGGACTACAATTCGGTAGCCAAGCCGCTCCCATTCAAAACCAATCTAAACTGGGTCTACAAGTTAAACCCGAACGAACCCTTAATCTGCTAGGCGGGGATGTGTTCTTTAGCGGTGGCAGCGCGATCGCACCCAGTGGATTGATCCATCTAGGGAGTGTGGCACCGACCAGCTTTGTCGGCTTAGTTGCGAACCCATTTGGCTGGTCATTGAACTACGATCAAGTCCAAAATTTCCAAAATATTCACCTCACCCAAGCTGCCAGACTGAATGTTAGCGGTGCACGAGGTGTTGGGGTCCAAATTCAAGGGCGGCAGGTTACGTTACGGGACGGATCGGCTGTAACCGCGAATATTTCTGGAACTGAGGCAGGACAAGGAATTACGGTAAAAGCCTCAGAGTCATTAGAAGTGATTGGCATGCATGCGAACGGCAAAACGCCAACAAACTTGACAACCTCAGTATTGGCGAATGCTCAGGGGCAAGGCGGTGAAATTTTAATTGAAACTCCAACCTTAAGGCTTTTAGATGCAGGGCTAATCGCGACTCGCACTTATGGTCGTGGGAATGGTGGCAACCTGAATGTGCGTGCCAATTCCGTAGAAATCAGAGGTCGAGATCTATCAGAAAGTAATAATAGTGAATTGATTACCCAAGTAGAACAAGGCGCAAAGGGACGGGGTGGCAATCTTACGTTAGAAGCTCAGTCGGTTGCCATTCTAGATGGTGCATCCATCAAATTGAGAACTCGAGGCAGCGGTCATTCAGGGGACCTGCTTATTCGCACAACCGATCTGGTCTTAGCAGGACGGGCTAAAAAAGGCAGTGGCACCGATGTATCGACCAACAGTCGAGCAGAAGCGACCGGGAATGGCGGAACCCTGACCATCGAAGCGACCCGGATTCGGTTATCCGATAGTGCTTCCATTCGAGCCAAAACGTTTGGGGCGGGTGCTGCTGGCACGATCGTGGTGCGAGCACAAGACATGACGGTGAACGATAGTCGGCTCACGACAGAATCAGATGAATTTGCCACGGGCGATGGGGGCGACATGCATCTCAATGTCGGTTCTTTGCGCTTTACGCAAGGCGGACATGCCGTTGCCTCAACCTTAAGTTCGGGGGACGCTGGCAGTATTTTTATCGCAGCGCGATCGCTGGAATTATCTGGGCAATCCCCAGAAACCACCCCTGCCTCCCTCAGATCGCCCAACAACAGCAACTTACAGGCATTCTCGGCAGCCCAAGGTCATGCTGGGCGCATCCAGATTACGACCGAGACCCTTAGAGTTACGGATGACGCAAAGATTTTGGTCAGTGGGCAGAGCAGTGGAGATGCAGGCAATCTCTCGATTCGAGCCAATATGATCACCTTAGATACAGCGGCGCAGTTTCTTGCAGAAGCTAATGCGGGTAGCCAAGGCAATATCGATCTCAATGCTCAAGTTCTCCTAATGCGCCATGGCAGCCGCATTACAGCGAGTGCTTACAAACAATCCAATGGCGGAAATATTCGGATTATTGCTCCAATTATTGTGGGTATCGAGAATAGTGACATTATCGCAAATGCTAAGCAAGGGCAAGGCGGCAACATTCAAATTACAACGCAAGAACTGATTGGGTTGCAGTATCGCAATCGCATCACTCCCGAAAATGATATTACTGCTAGCTCCGAGGTTAGCGGGTTAGAGGGCACAGTTGAAGTCAATACAGTTGGGGTTGATCCGAACTCTGGGCTGATTCAACTCCCTGCGGATATTATCGATCCGACTCAGCAAATCGCAGCAGACTGTGCCCCCAATCAAAGCAGTAGCTTCGTCATCACTGGGCGGGGTGGGGTTCCAATCAATCCGATGCAGGACACAAGGCGCGATCTCCCTTGGAATGATGTCCGCGATTTGGCTCATTTTCCAACAAGGACAGTCAACGCCAAGCGTAATGTTGAGGAAATACTTCAACCTACTGCATTGATGGAAGCAACCACTTGGTATCGCAATTCCAAAACCGGGAAGGTCGAATTAGTCGCAGCCCAACCTGCAAAGACTTCTTCAACGGCGACTTGTGCTGCAAAATATTGAATCCAGTGCGATCGCAGATGAGATCACGTTCTAAAACTAGCAACGCATTGCCCGTTTAGAATTCCCCACACTCAGCGATCTCACTCGGAGCCGTAGAGGACTTTTCCTGATTCATCTGGAGAAAATCTTAAGCATCATTCCCCATCTGCCAGCCAGATCCGCAACGGGTGATGGATAAACTTGCCGTAGATGAAGGCGAGAACCACGATAACCAGAACTGAGACTCCTACCCCTTGCACTACTTTCCAGGGGTGAACCGTCCATTGATTTTCCATTGGCGCAAATCTTGAGGGAACGGGTTTAGGGTTCCCAGACGTGGAGTTCGTCGATCTCGGACTTCTAATCTCTAGTCAAGTGTGTGTTAGAACCGCACTATAAGACTTCCAGCTATTAAAATCAGCGCGATCGTGCTCCTGCAGCTTTCAACTTCGCCATGCGATCTTTAACCCTCTTGAGGTGATCGTTTCCCAAGCTTTTCATTATCAAATAAGACCCCTCGATAGGCGCAAGTGTTTACGAGGGGTTAATTCGTGGAATAAATAATGAGGAGGCTCCGAGGAGTTCTTGTTGTGACAGATAACTCTTAGGGCTAGGCTTTCCTCCCTCTTAAGGTAATGTGTCGGCAAACACGATCTCGATACAAATCGACCTGTGTTGGAGAGTAGCCTTCAAGAAACAGGTTGTGCCCGTTGCTGAAAATTGCAGCGGGTTTTCTCATTGGAGGAGAGTAAAGGACTTTAGATAATTAGGAGAGCAAGCTATGAAGAAATATATTTGTACAGTTTGCAGCTACGCTTTCTCTGGGTCTTGAGGGAATCTTACAAGGAAAATAAAATCCCATTCTGATCGACCTCATGTGCTCTTTTTCCACCTCTTCTAGTGACACCTCAATCGACTTAAATCTGGCAATCTCTCAACCTGTCTTCACAGAGATTAACCCCCAAACGGCAATCACCCAATTGAGTCAGTGGGCACTCTCCACTCCAGCATTAGACTCGCTGTTTGAGCAAGTTGCCCAGTTAATTGCAAAGACTTTAAAAGTTTCCTACAGTGCGATTTGGCGAGTGCTTTCGGATCAACAATCGTTCAGGCGTGTAGCTTGCAGCCTGAATTTCATCTCAGGAGAGCCGACAGCAGAAATAGCGGAGTTCCATCTCCCCATGCACTCTCCGCTCTTACAAGAGGGTGCATTCCTCATCCACGCCACTCAAAGTAGTACAGTTCGGGATCTGCCTTTTCCATCTCCACCAGATAGCCAGGGTGGAATTGTGTTGGGAATTCAGGGGCGGCATCAATTGCTAGGAGCGATTGAGGTGTATTCTGATGAACCTCGTCAATTTTCTGAAGACGAAGTGCATTTTCTCCAAGCCGTCGCCAGTATTCTCGGCTCCGCGATCGAGCGAAACGCTTCCGAAGCACTGATTGCGACCCAAAGTCAGGTATTGGAGTTAATTGCCGATGGAGCCGAACTCAAGGAAATTTTCAATCGATTGTGTGAATTATTGGAACAAGAATTGCCCAGTGCTTATTGTTCCATTTTGGTTGTTGATCCCCAAGAAAACCGTCTGAGATCTGGGGCTGCTCCAACCCTCCCACCTGAGTATGCTCAAGGCGTGGACGGATTGATGATTGGTGCATGTTCCGGTTCTTGTGGAACGGCTGCGTATCGAGGGGAATCTGTCTTTGTGAACGACATCGCCACAGATCCACTCTGGGCAAATTTTCGGGATTTTGCCCTGGGTCATGGCATTCGGGCCTGCTGGTCATCGCCTTTCTTATCGACTGAAGGGCAAGTCTTGGGAACCTTTGCTTTGTCTCATCAGGTTGCCTGCCAACCGACCCCCTATCACCAAGAAGTTCTGAAAACTGCGGTCAACCTTGCCAGCATTGCTACGGAATCTTCGCGCCGAGCGGCAGCACTTAAAACCGCTAACTTGGAGTTAGAGCATCGGGTAAACGTCCGTACGGCTGAATTGAGTTCAACTCTACAACGACTCCAGCAAACTCAGGCTCAACTCATTCAAGCAGAAAAAATGTCTGGATTGGGGCAAATGGTTGCTGGGGTTGCCCATGAAATTAATAATCCTGCAACCTTTATTTCGGGCAATCTTCCCCATGCTCAGTATCATTTTGAAGACCTCTTGAATCTCCTCAAAGCGTATCAGTCCGATTTTCCCGAACCTAGAGAGGCGGTGGCTGCCCAACTAGAGACGATCGAACTCGAATTTCTGATGGAAGATTTGCCACAAGTTCTGAAAGGAATGGAATCAGGTTGCGATCGCATCATCAATATTGTTCAAGGACTCCGCAACTTTTCTCGGTTGGATGAGGCAGAACTCAAACCTGTCAACCTGCATGAAGGCATTGAGAATACGCTGATGATCCTCAATCATCGTTTAGCATCTGCAGGACAACATCCTGAGATTCAAATCCTGAAACAATACAGCGATCTGCCCTTAGTCACCTGCTATGCCAATCAACTCAATCAGGTGTTTATGCACCTCTTGAGTAACGCGATCGATGCACTATCCTCTCAAGCTTTACAAGCAACTCCTGACTTCTCCCCTTGGATTCGCATCACCACAGAAAGGGTAGGAACCGATCGGGTTCAGATCAAAATTGCAGATAACGGGACTGGTATTCCTCCCGAGATTCAAACTCGTATTTTTGACCCCTTCTACACCACGAAGCCCGTGGGACAGGGAACAGGCTTAGGGCTTGCGATTAGCTACCAAATCGTGACGGAAAAGCACCAGGGCAAACTCTACTGCCACTCAACCCCTGGTCAGGGCGCTGAATTTGTCATTGAGCTACCGATTCGCCAGGACGGTGTGAGTAAATGAGCAGGTAGAACGTCGGTTCGCGCTCGCCCGACAGTCCTGGATCGAATGGCAGTGGAATGATTTTGCACAACCCATTCGTGTGAAACGTGCTGTAGATTCAGGACTCAACCACTCATCAATCCCGCTACTCTGCCCAAAATCCCCAAGCCACTAGCTCCAACATTAACGCCAGAATCAGCCACGCCTCGCTAGACACTGGCACGATCGCGGCTGATCCATGCCGCGATCGTCCTTGGAGTCATTAGGGCAAACTTTCGCAGGCTTTCCCGTCCTTATCCCTATCAAGACGGAACGGATCGCCAGGGAACGCATTTAATACTCGTTGAGCCTCGGCTTGAGTCCTGAAATCAACTGCAATCACAATCGCTCTTTGTGCAGGTTGGGAAACTATTCTGAGTCGGCTGAAACACTGTTCTCGGTTTCGGTTGTGGGGTTGCCTGTCGCACTCCTCGTCGGAAGTCCCACGGCATGACCGGATTCCGTTGATTCCAAAACGCCAGTCGTTTCAGTTGGGCATCGGCTTCAGCCGTCAAATATTGTTTAGCGTTGCACCCGTTCAAATATTGCCTGTACACAACGGCTTGTCCCTCTTGAACCATGCTGAGATTAATCGAGCGATCGCCCACAAAAACTTCGGCGACTTTCCGATTGCGATGGTCTGTCGAGGTCATCCTCAGGTAAACCACTTTCCCCACGGGTAATAGATGCTTAAGTCTTGCTGCTGCTCTCTCACCGTAGGGTTTCTGCGCCATTTCCGCAGCATCAATACAGGCTAGTCGGACAGTCACAACCTTATTGCCTTCTCTGACTCGGATTGTGTCCCCATCTCCAACCGATGCAACCGTGACAGCAGTTCATTGTTGAGCGATCGCTGAAGGTGCAAATAGCACAAGCGCGATCGCAAATGAGAGCAGTAATTTCTTCATGGTTTAAAGGCAGCGCATTGCCCGTTTAGAATTCCCCACACTCAGCGATCGCACTCGGAACTGTGGAAATTGCTCTAGTGACATCTTCGGAGTGAGATTACGATTCAAAAAGACCAATGAGATTACAATCGGGCGATTCGTAATCTCATTGTGTAGCCCTTAGAATCCGCCATAAAAACAGGAAACTAAGACATGGATGCTTCTTTATCGCGACGAACCGCATTAGTAATGCAATCACCGTTGTGGTTGTCTCAATCTTCCCCAGAAGCCAGTCAAAACCTAATTGATATGTGCGTTAAGGCAAACACATTTGACGGTTTGCCTAAAAACGTGCAGAAGTTCTATGAAACCTGCGAACAGTCAACCGAGATCGCCCATCGGAAGGGATATCGTTATCCCTACAGCGCTGATGAGATTGCAGACGTACTGAACAATCCTGAACAATTTAGTTTGAAGCTAATTAAAAATAAAGACCGTTACCCCCATGTCACTTGGTTAGAGGAAGCGCAACCAATAGGTGAGATCGCTCAGATACCGCTCGTTTTACTTGGATACGAGCAGGGAACCGATGACCCGATCGTTTCTCGCGATATCCACAACGAGCCTTATTTCGCTGTGCCATTATCGGAATTATCTAGGCATAGTCAAGATCCAATCAATATCACTCAGCAAATCTGAACGCCGAGATTCAAACCCGGCGAAGGTTCCAGTACTTTTGGACATCTACCTGTACATATTTCATTTGGAAAAACTCGTTAGTGCGATCGTACTGAATTTTGAGGAGGACGATTAACGGGCAGGGGAAGTCTTCATTGGATCACCCATGCTTAAAAATATTAATTACAGCATGGGTGATCCAATAAAAACTGCGGTATCAGTCTCAGTACTTATGAAATCCATTAAGAACTTATGCTCTTAAAATCATGAGTACGCTTGATATCGCGTCTCAACTTATTCAGTTGTAAGCGGGTTCTAGGGGTGATTTAGGGGTATGATCTTTCCCAATCTCTAGAACCTATGGATGACCTGGGACTCGAACCCAGAACCAGCGGATTAAGAGTCCGATGCTCTACCATTGAGCTAGTCATCCGAGAAGTTCTCCTCATATCATATCAGGATTGCTCAAATCAGGATAGGGTATGGACAAGTGGCTCTCGATCGTTGGAATTGGCGACGATGGAATCGACGGAATTTCGCCAGTGAGTCGAACACTCATCGATCGCGCCGAAATTATTTTCGGGGGCGATCGACATTTAGCCATGTTGCCAGCGGATTCACGCCTCAAAATCCACTGGACTTCTCCGATCGAGCATTCGATTCAAAAACTTCTCACCTACCGAGGGCAATCCGTCTGCGTCCTCGCAAGCGGCGATCCGATGTGCTACGGAATTGGTTCAACCTTAGCCCGTCACGTTGACCTTGCAGAAATAACGATCGTACCCGCGCCTTCAGCCTTTAGCCTCGCCTGTGCGCGCTTAGGCTGGTCACTCCAAGAAGTCGAAACGCTGAGCCTTTGTGGGCGCGATCCAGCTTTGCTGAATGCTGTATTGTATCCAGGCGCAAAAATTCTCGTGTTAAGTGCCGATCGACAAACTCCTGCGATTGTTCAGCATCTCCTCAAGCAACGCGGTTTAGACGACAGCAAAATCGTTGTTCTCGAACATCTAGGCGGCACTCAAGAACGAATTGTTCGAGGAGACTTCGAGCATCTCGCTGACTTAAATACGATCGCCATTACTTGTCCTTCTACTCCCTTGCCTGCACGAATTCCAGGTCTTCCTGACTCGGCTTATATCCACGACGGGCAACTGACAAAGCGCGAAATTCGAGCAGTGACTTTATCCACCCTGGCTCCGCATCCAGGACAATTGCTCTGGGATGTCGGCGCAGGGTGTGGCTCTATCGCAATCGAATGGATGCGATCCGATCGCAGATGCCGCGCGATCGCAATCGAATCCAACACTGATCGCCTCAAACTCATCGCCCAAAATGCCAATACCCTCGGCGTTCCCAATTTAAAGATCGTTGCGGGCAAAGCGCCGATCGCACTTCAAGATTTACCCGAACCCGACACAATTTTTATTGGAGGCGGATTAACTGTCCCGGATGTTGTGGAAACCTGTTGGCGATCGCTGCGATCTGGAGGACAACTCGTGGCAAATGCAGTCACCGTCGAAACAGAAGCCAAACTATTCTATTGCCAAAGTCAACTCGGGGGAGAACTCACTCGCATTGCTGTTCAAAGAGCAGAAGCGATCGGGAAATTTCTAGGCTGGAAAGCCATGTCACCGATTACGCAATGGAGTGTCACAAAACCTTAATCCAACGGACTATAGTGACGGCACCCTTCGCAAGGACCATCTGGATTGACAGCACATCGGACTAACTCCGATCGCGCATTAAATTCACAACTCGCATCTCCCAAAAACCAACGCCCATCGACGAATGATCGCTCGAGTGGGCGTTGAGCTGTTTGGACATAGAGCGCAACTTTATGGAGTCGATAGCGCCCTAATTTGAGTTGGTAGCGATGACGGCGTTCTAAAACGGCATAAGTCTGACCCTCCAAGTCAAGATAGGCTCCAGGCTGGGGCGACCAGTCTAACTGGACATTGCCAAGAGAGCGACGCGGATGGGTCAGAATAACCTCTGTTGGTAGTGAGTCTTGCTCCATGAAATTGTGTTCTAGCTAACGCTTAGAGTTCCTTGATGGTATCGCACTTGAGCAACGACCCGGACTGAGTTTAGATTTTGCAAAGAATTGACAGGCTCTATTTCTTCCTCACAACTCCATACCAAGGATTAATTTGCAGCACACCACTGGGTTTGAACACCACCTTAAATGAGGCTGCTGACTCGGCAGGTGCATTTGGATCGATCTGCTTACTTAATTGCGGCAAGGGTGTGCTCTTCACAAACTCGTTTGCAGGAGGATTATCGGGTTGGAATCCCACGATCGTGCCATCCGGTTTGATGCGGACTCGGTAGACTAAATCTTTGTCAAACGGTGGTCTGCCTTGCCAACTTTTGTCGATCGCATCATAGAGCTTTGGTTGCAAATTCTCTAAAGTCTCAGCATCAGTCAATTCGGTCGCAGGTGTGGCAGCAGCCGTTGGACTGGGCGATGCCGCAACCGTTGCAGTTGGGCTAGGCGATGCGGTAACCGTTGCATCTGGACTGGGGGATGCCGCAACCGTTGCACTCGGAACAGCTGAAGCAGCATTCGCAGGAGTCACTTCAAGATTGCCTTGTGGTTTGAAAACCACTCGGTACTGTGCCAGTGGCTCGGAATTCGGCGTACTTCCTCCAGGTGGAAGATAGAGCAAATCCAAGAGCGGTGTTTGTTGTCTTGCTTTTTCTAATGCAACTGGCGTTTCAGCTTTAAAGCCGACAATATCGCCATTTCTGGCAACGCCAATTCGATAGGCTAACTCTTCAGTCACCGCAGATTGAGTCGTCCATTTACCGCGAATCTGCTCAGTGACGCGATCGCCCAATGTTTTCAATTCCGCCGCATCGGTAATCGCAGGAGCAGCATTCAGCGCCGTTTCCAGTTGGGTGAGATCGGGACTTGCCGCAGCCGTTGGAGAAGGCGTAGGACTCGGGCTAATCGATGGACTCGGACTCGGACTCGGAGAATTTTTAGCAATCGCAGCCGGACAATCGGGCGCACCCGGACTCAAACATTCCGGAGTTTTCACCCGCATTGTGGGCAGAGAGAAAAAGGCAACCGCTGCCAATGCTAAACCAGAAACCCCAATCGAAGCCGGAACGACCTGTTTTGCAAGCGGTTCGCCAGAGCGAGCATAGCGTTTCGGTACAGGAGAAAGATTTAGTGACCAAAACGGCAGAGTCTGCGTATCTGCCACAAATTGATCGATCGCTTCAACGAGATCAAATAATTGCACCGTGGTCAAATCCGCAGAGCGTTCTTCACTCGCCGGATTATTCGGATCTTTTCCGACACTGAGGCGGTGATGAGACCGATCGAGACGCTCTAAGGTCACGAAAGAAGGACGATCGCTATACGTATGACGCGGTAAATGAACGCCACTGAGAAACTCTTGAGCATACAAACTCACTGCTGTGACCAGGCTTTCAAAGAATTCACGCCCGCCCTTGAGAGGCGTTTCTTGCCCAGGCAGATGACATTCTGCATTGATTAAAAGCGACATGACCGGACGAATATCGGCTTGTCCAGTGGCAGTTGGATCAGATAGCCCTTCCAAAATCAAAGTGCAATTCGGCAAACTGTATTGCCGTTGTAGCGTCATTGCATTCGTCATTGCACTTCTCCGTCAAACAAACTAATCCACAGCCGTTGTACACCGGAAGTCCCCGTACAAAACAGCAATTGCTCTAACAAATCCAGCGCCAATTCGTTCAGTTTTTCATCTGAACTATACGCCAAAACTCCCGCCCGCTTGGAATTCATCCGGCTGCGATAATGCGCCCGAAATCGCTCTAGATACTCTGAGAGCCGAAAATGATGATCGGGAGACAGATTCTTTTCACTCAACTGCTGATATGCCAAAAGCAATTGCCGAATCAACACGGTTAAACGACGTGCCAAATAGCAAGTGATCAGGACTAACGCTTTGGCTTCAACTAACGTTAAAGGGCGACGTTGAGCATAGCGACGGAATGGATTCGTCGATCGCATCCGCCACAGCGCCACTCGATTTTTGAGGACTCCGCGCAGGTCAAAATCGTTTGCAACCGCCAAGATTGCCTCTGATCCAGTGAGATCTAACGCCTCGATCGCGAGCAATAACAAATCGATCTGCATCCGGGTGCGACGGGGGCAAACGCCATCGGCAACGGGTGGATCGGGCAGACCATCGAGAATAATCGGAGTTGGGGGAGTTGGCGGAGCAGGTGGGCTATTCAACTGCATTACATTCACGGAGACACTCATTCCTTTAAATTTAGCTAGTCACACTACACGATTTGTCTGAAGCAACCTTATTTCTTCAAGGCTGAAAGACCCAGAATTTGAGAATGCTTCATTCCATCATTCACTGCTCCTAACTACGAATCACGCATGGTAAATTACGAATTGCCAGCATTGTACCGAGAATTTATGACGAATTCGCGGGTGAAGTCTAGCAACGCACCTAGCAAATTCTGTGGGCGAAGTCCGATTCCTGCCTCCGTAGAGTTGCGGGAAGTTGCAACCGATACAATTGCTGAAATCAAAATTTTCCCAGACAGCATTACAGTCTAGCGGACTTCTCGCACAGTGCTGCTCCATTTTGACAAATTTGATCGCAATTCAGCGCAGATTTTTATGAGGGAAGTGGGACAATAGATCTCATTGTTTTGCCCTGCGTTAATTGATTGGATGTATGTTGAAGAATTTCAAACGAGTCGTTGCCGTTTTGCTGATGGTGCTGGCACTGGGTTTGCAGGGCTGTGTGTCTGGCGTGGGTGGACTGAATAGTTTTGTGGATAGCACCGACGGCTATCGCTTCCTCTATCCCAACGGTTGGCTTTCGGTCAAGGTCGCAAACGGTCCTGATGTGGTGTTTCATGACATTATCGAGCAGACCGAGAATATCAGTATGGTGATCAACCCCGTTCCCGGTAAGAAGAAGCTGTCGGATTTGGGCACACCTTCAGACGTGGGATATCAGTTGGGCAAAAGCGCGATCGCTCCGCCTGATTCAGGTCGCAAGGCTGAATTGATTAGCGCTGAGGAGCGTCAGATTGCCGATCGCACCTATTACCTGTTGGAATATTTGGTCACGTTGCCGAATCAAGAGCAGCGTCATAATTTGGCAAGTGCGATCGTCTATCGTGGCAAGCTCTACACCATGAATGCGTCTACCTCTGAGACGCGTTGGGAGAAAATGGCTCCGCTGCTGACCAAATCTGTGAAGTCCTTCAAGGTAGATTAGATCGATGCCTGTTCCCTTTGTGCTTGCGTCTGCTTCTCCGGCTCGAAAGCGACTTTTAGCGATGGCTGGGATTCCTGTCATGGTTTACCCGAGCGATTTTGACGAGTCGCAAATTCAAATTACCGACCCCGGACAACTCGTGCAGGTTTTGGCTGAAGGGAAGGCACGATCGACGATGCGCGATTTGTTCGATCGTCAGGCTGAATTACCGCCTGGTTTTTTCTCTACGCATCCAGGATTGATTCTTGGCTGTGATTCAGTTTTGGCGATTCACGGTGAAATTCACGGCAAGCCGAAAGACCCTGCCGAGGCGATCGCGCGCTGGAAAATGATGCGCGGCAATGTGGGCGAATTGTTTACAGGACATACATTTTTGCAGCCTTACACAACGGAGCAAGGCGCATTGATGCCTTATCCACCGCTCGTCAGAACGCAAGTGACGCAGGTTTATTTTGCAGACATTAGCGATCGCCAAATTGAAGCCTATGTTGCCACTCAAGAACCGATGAATTGTGCCGGCTGTTTTGCCTTAGAAGGACGAGGCGGCTTATTTGTCGAAAAACTAGAAGGCTGTCATACCAACGTGATTGGATTGAGCTTACCGCTCTTACGGCAGATGTTAGCAGAATTGGGATATGACGTAACTGACTTTTGGGCATGAGCCGAGTTTAAAGATTTAGCGTGATCCGGAGCGAGCGCCCCTAAACTAGAAGAACACAGAGAGACAATAGGTTAGAACTCTTACCGAAGTCCTTCGAGATTGGCGCTTATCCAGCATGACGTTACCTGTGAATTCTTCAAGGCATGAGGCGAGTCCAGAACAACGTTCTGATGATCTGTTACACGATCGATATGCGATCGGACGGGTGCTGGGACGCGGTGGCTTTGGAGTCACATATATAGCGCGAGATATGCTGCTGCCGGGAAGACCTCGCTGTGTGATTAAACAGCTCTGTCCTAAGGTTCAAGATCCCTCTGCCCTGAAAAAAGCACGTCAACGCTTTGAGCAGGAAGCGAGAACTTTAGCGAGATTGGGCAGCCATTCTCAGATTCCCCAATTGTTAGATTACTTCGAGATTGAGGGCGAGTTTTATCTCGCTCAAGAATTCGTCCGAGGTCGCACCCTGGCTCAAGATGTCCGTAAGTCAGGCGTTTGGTCAGAACAGGCGGTGAAACAGTTTCTAAAAGAATTTCTGCCGCTCCTGCATTACGTCCATCGACAAAAGGTGATTCACCGCGACATCAAGCCGTCTAATATTGTCTGGTGTAAAGAAGATGGACGCTGGGTTTTGATTGATTTTGGTGCAGTGAAAGAACGCTGTGTTGCGCCGGATTACTCTGAGCGATCGATGGCCACTCATTTTGTCGGCACGATTGGCTTTGCGCCTCCTGAACAAATTGCCATGCGTCCGACCTATGCGAGCGACCTCTATGCGCTCGGTGTCACTTGTCTCTATCTCATGTCGGGCAGAATTCCCAATGAGCAAGATTACGACCCCTACACAGGAGAATTAAATTGGCAAAATCTGGCGCGGGTGAGTGATCATTTTGAGCGAATTCTGGACAAAATGCTGAAATCTTCAACGCACGATCGCTTCAAATCAGCCGATGAGATTTTGCGAATGTTAGAACTCGAAGATCACTTAGAAACGCTCCGCCCCTGTTTGAGTCATTACCCGTTATCTCAAGCTGAACTGGAACCGGAAAACCTGGAATTTGTTTCACCCTTGGTCAGAACCGCGATCGCAATTCGAGCGTGGCAAGCTCGCCTTGCAGCCAGACAGTCACATGAAAAAAACCGTTAAGGGGTAAGCAACGATCGCCGTTTCATGAACTTGACTGCCATCACAATCGATAGAAACGCAATACAGCAAGCAACGGCAACGAATGTCTCCCGTAAATCGGGTGAGACAACGACAATAAAGCCTTTTCCTTTAATCAAAGCTGCAAAACTTGAAACACAAAAAGGCATCAAATAGAGCCGTAAGGTTTGCCAACTGCGCAGTTTTGCCGTCTGGGAAGCAACACTGAAAACCAGACCCGTTCCAATCACAGCGCTCATCCCAATCGAATTGATCCAAATAGCAGGGGCAGGATCGAAATGAAACGAAAGCGTCACAAGATACCAAATGAGATAGCACCAAAGCGCCGCTTTCCCGACTTTGAGTTCAGCCAGATAACCGATCAACCCTTTCATAAACGCTAAAAAACCGGACTATCAACTCATAGTCCGGTTTCATGTAAAGATCTGTCAAACCGATCGCTTAACCTAAGCCAGGCAGATTTAACCCACCCGTCAAGTCTTCCATCTTCTCGCGCATCGTTGCCGTGGATTGTTCATAAGCCGCACGAGTCGCAGCGAGTACGAGATCCGACAAGGTTTCCGCATCTTCTTTCAGCGCGTCTGGTGAGATTTCAACCTTCAGTGGCTCCTGATTTCCACTCATTGTCACCTTGACAAGACCGCCGCCTGCCTCGCCTTGAATCTCCATTTGTTCGAGTTCTTCTTGAAGCCGTTTTGCGCCTTCTTGAACCTGTTGAGCCTTTTTAATTGCGTCGGTCAATTCGCGCATTTTGCCCAGACCGAAGCCAAATCCCTGTCCTTGTGACATAACGTTTTAGTGAATAATGAGTGGATATTGTCGCCTGCTCAACCCGAACAGGGCAACAATCAAACAGATTTAATTATGACACCGGGATGCAAATCCGACGCACTCTAGCTGCGCCAATCTGATTAGGGATTTCCCTACTCAAAAGACCTAAATTTTATCGATCGTGGGATCTCGACGACTCGCACCATAATCGATTCGGATGGGGAAATAGAGAGCAAGCTGAGTTTAGGTTCTCTCCATCTCCTCATTCCCCACCTAGATCTGAGATTCCAACCCAACAATCAGAACTCACCCAACATTTTCACTTCCGGCTCCAGCAAGAGCGACCATTCCTGATGCACTCGTTGCTGCACATGATGAATTAACTCAAAAATGTCAGATGCAGTTGCACCGCCACAATTTAGAATAAAATTCGCATGTCGTTGCGCCACCTGAGCACCACCGATCTGATGTCCTTTCAAGCCTACCTGCTCAATTAACCAACCCGCTTTGTACGCATCGGGATTGCGGAATACACTGCCGCAACTCGGTAAATGATAAGGCTGAGTGTTTTGTCGCTGCTGCTTATGATTTGCTGTCACTGCATTCACCGCCGTTGGATCCGCTCCAGGCTGCAATTGGAACGTGGCGTATGTGACATAGCGCGAACTGCCTTGCAGAGCAGACGTGCGATATTCATACTGTAACTCTGCAGGTTTTAGCACCTGCAGCGTGCCGTCTGGCAGCAAGATTGTCGTCTTGACCAGAATTTCGGAAATACTGCTATTGTGCGCGCCAGCATTCATCACAACGGCTCCGCCCACCGTTCCTGGAATCCCAACCGCCCATTCAAAGCCTTGCCATCCGCGATCGGCAAGCTTCCAAGCCAATCTCGGCAATGGCTCACCCGCACCCACGGTTACCTGACCCGTCGCATCATCAAACTCAGTCAATCTCAAATGCCGAGTCGAAATCACAAGCCCTGGCAATCCAGCATCGCTGACTAATAAATTTGAGCCAGCCCCTAACATCGTCACTGGAATATCCTGAGCATGCGCCCATTCTAAACTCGCTTGTAATTCTTCAGTTGTGCGGGGGGCAGCGTACCATTCAGCAGGACCACCGACCCGGAAAGAGGTCAACGAAGCGAGAGGAACATTGGCTTTTAGCACAGCGTCAGTACCAGGGAGCGGAAGAGTGAGTATCTTGCGTGCAGGTTTTGCAGTGGCTTCACTAGACGAGTACGGAGTGGCAACCGAGCTAGACTTGCGAGAGAAATCGGAAATAACGGGTGAATGAACAGTCCGGGAATCAATAGAGAGTGTCATAACATTGTCACAGGTAAGCTTAAACCTGAGACCCTTACCGCAATGTAATCAGAAATCACGGTTCAGATCTCACATTGCATTCAACACAACAAACACGAAGTTTCTAGGAAGCAGCTTTCTCAACTCGTTGTTGAGCCGCCATGACGTCTGGAATGATTTGATTCAAGTTTCCAGCTCCTAGAAAAATTGCTAAATCTCCCGGCACAAGAAGTTTGTTCAGGAAATCGCCCATCGCAGGTAGCGAGGGTTGGTAATGCACGCACGAATGATGTGTTGCGACAAGATCAGCAAGGATCTGACCGCTAATTTCGCCTGTATTGACTTCTCCAGCGCTGTAAATATCACTGAGAATCACGACATCAGCATCTCCAAAAGACTCCGCAAATTCCGCTAAAAACGTTTGAGTGCGGCTATAGCGATGCGGTTGGAAAATGGCGACGACACGACGACGCGGCGATTGCTTGCCAGCTTGCAGTCTTGCTGCCTCTAGTGTGACCCGTAATTCACTGGGATGATGCGCGTAGTCATCAATAAATAAAATGTCGTTAAAATCACCCCGGTGTTCAAACCGCCGCCGCGCACCTTCAAACGGCGCGATCGCGGCAGCAATCGTACTAAATTCCAATCCAATGAGGCGACCGACCGCGATCGCAGCCAGCGCGTTACTCAAATTGTGTTGTCCAAGCACTCGCAGCTTGATTTCTCCTAATACCTGCCCCCGTTCCCACACTCTCGCCGTCGTTCCATCCCCTGCATACTGGATTTGATCCACGGTGTAGTCTGCCTTTGTCGCCGGATCGAGACTGTACGTAATGTTGGGGGGAATGCGATCGCGAACTGTTTGACAATCGATCGAGCCGACTGTGACTTGACACTGGCTGGCAAACGTTTGAAACGTTTGAACGACTTGATCCAAATCGCTATAGTGATCGGGGTGGTCTAATTCTGCATTCGTGATGATGCCAATATAAGGTGCAAATTTAACCAATGAGCCATCTGACTCATCCGCTTCTGCAACCATGTATTCACCCCGTCCAATCCGGGCATTTCCTTGCCAAGCCTTGACTTCTCCACCCACAATGACCGTCGGATCAAGCTTCGCATTGTAGAGCATGTAACTGATCATGCTGCTCGTCGTTGTTTTCCCATGCGTTCCAGCGACGGCGATACTGCGATACTCTCGAATTAACGCAGCAAGGAGATCCGAGCGATGAAAAATTGGACATCCTAGCTCTAGCGCCGCTCGATATTCAGAATTTGTAGGATTAATCGCCGTCGAGCAAATCACTTGGGGCAGATCCTTGACGGGTGCAGGCAATGTGACAACATTTGCACCAGCGGCAACGGGTTGAGCAAGCTGTGCTCTGACTTGATAATGATCCAAATTCGACGCATCTTGTCCGATGAATATCTGCGCGCCCAAGCTTCGCAGTCGTTCAGTAATGTGGCTGGATCTGAGATCCGAACCAGAAACAGGTAACCCACGGTCTAACAAGACATAAGCTAGGGCTGACATTCCAATTCCACCAATGCCGATGAAATGAAATGGTCTGCCGCTGAAGTCAACGGAACTCAGCATTTTTGCTCCTTAAACACCACACCAATGTCACGCGCTATCATATCAAGGATCTTCTATTACCGATACGGTAATAGAAAACATTTTGATAGCAAATCTGCTTATCTAAATCGAGTCCATTTAGAACAATTCAAAATAATTTTAGTTTGAACGCTCTTAATTGGGGAGTTTGAATCAGAACAAGCTGTAATCAACGAGATACAAGTCGATCTGCTCCAATTCCTGACAGAATTCAACTTTTTAATAATTGAATTGCAATCCGCAATCTGTCAACAAATTCAAGCCTAAATTGTGTACTTCTAAAGGTACTAAACGTTTGTGAGAAATGCTCTCAACTTTTTAGCCAATTTGCATCGATTCTCAACTTGATCGTGATTTAATTTTGTACCTTTTTCTTAAATCTGCTCCATTTCTCAAGTTTTTCACCATACGACAGTTGTAGAGTCGCTACAGATTTTGCCACAAGTATTTTGAATTGGCATCTACTCTTTAGATTGCCTAGGGTTCCCCGCAAGCCAGAAAGAACACAAGTATTGGTAAAGACTCAGATTAGATTCAGGGCTGCATTCAACAGATGGCTGATGCACAATTTTTTTGCACAGTCAGAAACATGTTTTTGCTTCTCAAGCGAATTGTGGTCGTTTCCAAGTTCACCGAGATTGCCCGATCGCCCATTCATCTCAGCATGCTTCAGGGATCAGTCGCTGCGACTCATTTTTCCTGCTTGTCACCATCTGTTGATCCCAGATTGATTTTGAGTTGAGATGAGCGCATTGTTTTACGGTATGATGTCTGCATCAATAGGTATTTATATTCAGAGGGCAAGACGCAGTGGTTAGAGTAGCGATCAACGGCTTTGGACGCATTGGACGCAACTTTTTGCGGTGCTGGGCAGGGCGACAACAGACGGGAATCGAATTGGTTGCGATTAACGACACGTCTGATCCCAGAACCAACGCTCACTTGATCAAGTATGACTCGATGCTGGGTAAGTTTTCCGGCGAGGTGAGCGCGGACGAAAACACCATTACGGTGAACGGTAACGTTATCAAATGTACGTCCGATCGCAATCCCGAGAATCTTCCGTGGGGAGAGTGGGATATCGATTTGATTATTGAATCGACGGGCGTGTTCATCTCCAAAGAAGGCGCAACCAAGCACCTGAATGCGGGTGCGAAAAAAGTTCTGATCACTGCGCCGGGTAAAAACGAAGATGGAACCTTCGTTGTGGGTGTGAACGATCATGAATATGATCACCACAAACACCACATTATTAGTAATGCAAGCTGTACAACCAACTGCTTAGCTCCAATTGCGAAAGTGCTGAATGACAATTTCGGCATTATCAAAGGGACAATGACCACCACGCACAGCTATACCGGAGATCAGCGGATTCTCGATGCGAGCCACCGGGATTTGCGACGCGCACGGGCAGCAGCAATCAATATTGTGCCGACTTCAACTGGTGCTGCAAAAGCGGTAGCGTTAGTTTTGCCTGAATTAGCAGGTAAGTTAAACGGGATTGCGTTGCGGGTTCCGACTCCGAACGTCTCTGTTGTAGATTTGGTTGTGCAAGTTGAGAAGAGCACGATCGCGGAACAAGTGAATGCGGTAATCAAGGAAGCAGCTGAGACGACGATGAAAGGCGTTCTCAAGTACTGCGATCTGCCGTTGGTCTCGAGCGATCATGCTGGAACCGATGAATCTTCGATCATTGACGCGGCTCTGACCATGGTGATGGGCGGCGACATGGTGAAAGTTGTCGCTTGGTATGACAACGAGTGGGGCTATTCTCAACGCGTTGTAGACTTAGCGGAAGTTGTTGCGAAGAACTGGGAAAAGTAGGATATTCCTTTTTCTGATCTAATTTTGTTTGCCCCTGACGTTTGATTGAACGTTGGGGGCAATTTTTGTATGGAGCGACTAGCTTGAATAGCTCGCTCGATCAAATTCTTACAGCAGTGCCTTTAGACGTTGAGTAAAGGCAGGTTTGTCAAAAATAGATAAGCTTTCTTGTCGAAGCCAGTGTCCATTACAGCGCTGGTCTTCGCCCTTTAAAATCTCGATGCAAGCGATCGCGACTTCAACCGGATCGCGATACGGGACTTGCCAACCAAACCGTCCATCCTGTAAGGGATCGGCAGAGCCGTCTGCATTACCAGACAGTACTGGAACCCCGCAAGCCATTGCTTCTAAATACACAATGCCAAATCCTTCTTGTGAAGGCATCACATACGCATCTGCTAAACAATAATGCTTTGGCAATTCCTCAGAGGGAACAAACCCCGCAAACACAACGCGATCGCTGACTCCCAATTCTTCGGCAAGTTTTTGTAATCTGGGCTGATCATCACCGCGCCCAATCACTAAATATTTCGCATCGGGGCAAGATTTGAGGATATCGGGCAGCGCACGAATAGTGACATCAACACCTTTGTAGGGATCGCCTGACCACAAGCGGGCAACCGTCATCAACACTTGATGATTTTCAAGGTGGTAACGCTGGACTAACTCCGGCGCTTTGGCTTGGGGACGAAATACGTTGCCATCGACTGCACAGAAGAGAAAATCGACCTGATCGCGATCAATCCCATTCGCTGCACAGGTGCGATCGCGCGAATATCGACTGATTGTCCAAATGCGATCGGCATTTTGTAGCGCTTTTTGTTTTCGGCTCGGTAACGGCTCCCACACCTCTTTTCCGTAAGTCAGAACCGTGTAAGAAATGTCCAACGGTTTGCAGAGCATCTCGACCAGTGGCGCGAGGTGAATATGTCCACAAAAGACGCGGCTAGGACGATGCTTGAGAAGATGGGTGAAAAGTGCGATCGCCAGTTTGGCACGTCCGAGTTTGGCGGAATCCATTTTGCAATAGTGAAATCGCATGTGTTCAGACACCAATGGATTCTCAGCATCAGCGCCATCTCGAAGCAGGAAAATATCAGCGTTTGCGGTTTCTAATTGCGAATAGGCTTGCAGAATATCTTTGACATAGGACTGAATCCCGCCTTCGCACGAGAGAATTTCGAGAAAGACAAAAACGTGGTGAGCCATAAACAGGAAAAAGGGCGAACCGCAGTCCGCCCAGAAGAGCATCAGATTACCCTCTTTTTGAATACCCAAAACTGCCGCATGATCGAACAGTCTTAAGAACATGCGGCTTATATCCTGCGTTTGTTAGTCGCTGGGGCGGACTCGTTTCAGCATTTCTACTAGGATCACATGCGCTTCTTTGGCATCTTTTAAGGTGCGATCGAAATTCACACGTACCGGAACCGTCTCTCCATTTACCTGTGCTGAAAGATCCATGCCTTTCGCGTCAATAGATTTCATCTCAGCAGCAGTTGCGTCGCTGATTTTGCCGAAATACTGGGCGTAAACTAAGACTGCATCACCGTGATCTTTATTCATATGACCGCAGATGCGATCGCTAATCGCAGGCGAAAAGGCTTCACTGACTGACTCAGACATAAGTTCTCTCTATTGCGTCGATCCCGATGATATCGCAATGTGAGATGCGAGGTCATCGTAGAATTTCCTGCGGATGATAGATGCAATACCTAACGCAAATTTGATTTTGTCTTAACGTAGCTAATCCTAAATCAAGTTGATGCAGCGAAAAAAACTCTGGTGTGGGGTCGCTCTGCTGACCTGTGCAACGATTCTGATGCCGCAACCTAGTTTCTCGGCTCCACCTGCGATTGAGTCCGCCCCAGAAACTCAGCCGCAAACTCAACCGATGCGATTAGAAATTCGGTTGAAGCAGAAACGAGTGACTGTTTATCGCGGCGATACCAAAGTGAAAAGTTATCCGATCGCCGTTGGGCGCGCAGGATGGGAAACGCCCGCTGGAACTTATAAAATTCGCCAAATGATTCGGAACCCAGCTTGGATTCATCCTTTAGAGGGCTACACCATTCCGGGAGGCGACCCTGACAATCCGCTCGGGCGATACTGGATTGGATTCTGGACAGACGGCAAGAATTGGATTGGCTTTCATGGCACACCGAATCCAGAATCCGTGGGAACAGCGGCTTCACATGGCTGCATCCGTATGTACAACCGAGATGTTGAAGAACTCTTTGGCAAAGTTCGAGTAGGGACAGAAGTTGTCGTGAAGAACTGATCCCGAATCATAAAATTTGCACTCGGATAAATCAAACCAGAGGGGGAGTAGGTCTTTTTTCGCAATCACTAGACTACAACCTGTGGTGGTAATCCAGACTCGGATTCTCGCTTCCGGAAACTCGGTGAGTTTCAATCTGCAAAAACCCTTTTAGGTATACAGGAGAGACCGAATGAACGGAAAGAATAGAAACGCATTTACAAAATTAGCAGGGACAATCGGGGTCGCAAGCTTTGGTTCTTTGCTCTCGCTACCTGCAATGGCACAGTCGCCATTGAATCCGAATCCTAGTATTTTTAACGAAGCACCTTATACACGGGCTTTGGCGCAGGCAACTCCAGATTCTTCTACGATCGCGCCTTCTAGTTCTCCAAACACAGATTTGCCTCGCAACTCAACACCGTCACTAGGAAAGGTCAATCCCAATCCCAGTATTTTTAATGAAGCGCCTTATAATCGCTCTGCTGCGGCATCACCTGACACTTCAACTCCTAGCCTAGCTCCTAGCAGTACGATGCCCAGTGGCTCTATGACTCCGGGCAGTTCTGTGGCTCCGGGTTCTAGTTCCAGCCCAGCGACTTCTCAGCAGCCGACTTCTCCACGATCGAATCCTTCGACGGTTCCGACTGAGGCTAGCCCGAGCGAATCTTCCAGTCCAACCCAATCGTCTCCAAGCAGCACTCCATCAACAGTAACTCCGGGAACTTCTAGCCCAACTTCGCCGAGTCCTTCTGGAGATGTGATTGTCCCGACGACACCTGGCGGCTCTACCACTCCAGATTCAACTACAACACCTGGCGGTTCCACCACCCCAGATTCGACCACCACGCCTGGCGGCTCCACCACTCCAGATTCGACCACCACGCCTGGCGGCTCTACCACTCCAGATTCAACTACAACACCTGGCGGTTCCACCACCCCAGATTCGACCACCACGCCTGGCGGCTCCACCACTCCAGATTCGACCACCACGCCTTCTAACACAAATGACAGCGATAGTTCTGGTGGAGTACGTGCTCTTTGGTAAGTTGAATCGAGGTCAGTTGAATTACTAGTTCTTTCAAGGAGGGTGCAATTGCACCCCTCTTTTTTAATTGAGATAGGTTGCCCATTGTTGGACAATCTCAGCAGAGCCATACCACTTGCCTCTCGATCGTGGAGAATGACTGACGTTTTCATAAGTCAGATTCTCTGCTCCTTCTAAGTGGGCGGCTTCGATCGGGGTAATTCCATCTCCCCAAGTATCCCCTCTGCCTCCTGTCAATTGATAGCTGCTATAAGCTAGCCAACTTCCAACCCGCCGCACTCCAAAAATCGACTTGCCTGCAATACAGACATATTTGACTTCTGGGTAAAACGCACCTGGATACGTCAGATTGACAAAGTTCAAATTCTTCAATGTCCAGCGTTCATAGCTCGTTTGTGGTGTGCCTAATGTGATTAAGGTTGAAACAAATTGATGTGCCTGCCAGCTATAAACGCGATCGCTAACCCTGCCGTGAATGTCGTAAGCTTTTGCGCCTAAGTAGATGCGAGAAATCCATCCGCCTGCGGAATGCCCAATGAGATTAATTTTCTCGGTATTGTAAGTCTGCCGAATTTCTTGAACAGTGCGATCAAGCTTGTCTAAAATCGGTAACACAGATCGACCGCCCAAGGTTGGCAGCCAGTCCCGCTTCACCAAAGGAACGGTTACGGCTGGAATTCCCAGGTCAATGAGAGTTTGCTGCATTTCGCGATAGTCGATCGCGCCTGCAAGATAGCCTGGCAAAATTACAGTCGGTAAAGGCATAACACCAAGAGAACATCTATGTAGAATTGTAAAGCATTTCTCGATCGTACTGTTTATGCCCCTAGCTCCTTGGCGTTCTCTGATTGCTCGTGCGCTGCATCGAAATCGCGCTCTGCCTAATGCCCGGTATGTCCAACTGGCAACGGTTCGTCCGGATGGCAAGCCCGCAAATCGCACTATTGTCTTCCGAGGCTTTTTAGAAGAGACGGATCAGCTTAAATTCGTCACAGACGATCGCAGTGAGAAACCTCAGCAAATCGAGCATTGCCCTTGGGGAGAGGTGTGCTGGTATTTTCCGAATACTCGTGAGCAGTTTCGGATTGCAGGAGAGTTGAAGCTCATCGATCGCGCAAATTCAGATGAGAAGCTCCAAAAAGCAAGACAGCAAGCATGGCAAGACATGTCTGACAGTGCCAGAATTCAATTCGCTTGGGCACATCCAGGACTCCCTCGCGCTGCCGCAGAGACATTCTCGCCGCCTATCCCAAATCAGCCGGAACCTTTGCCGCAGTTTTGCTTACTCTTACTTGAGCCGCTTTCTGTAGATCACTTAGAACTCAGAGGCGACCCGCAGAATCGACATCAATATCACTTGCATCAAGGTAATTGGAGCATGGAAGCAGTGAATCCTTGATTTATCGAGGCATTGCCCCTGGAAGCGGTGCGGGTGCTGCACCCATACCGGGTGTGCCGGGGGCAGTCCGGATCGGTGGCAGGGTTGCACCGACTGCTGCCGGATTTCCCTGAAAGTTGAATTCCATTTGACGCATCACATTGTTCAGAACAGTAATCGTTTGACTGGTTCCGATCGGGAAGTCGGGAGAGTCAGGCTCGATCACGTACATGCCGGGAATCAGACGAATTTGGAAGAGTCCTTCGGGGTCAGTGACAAGACGTGTTACGCGATCGCGGGCAACTGTCGTGATCTTAATCGCACCTGTGTAGGGACGAACACGACAGGAAGCGGATGGAGCGGTGACAGGACAGATAGGAGTGAACATTACTTTGCCAGAGATGCCGCTAATTGGAGTGACCGGAGAACCAGGAAGCGTGCGAATGTCGAGTGGTCTCGGAAGTTCAGGCAGCGGAGCGCGGGCATCTCCAGGCATGGGAACTGGATCGATGGGGATGCGGCGAGGTCTTCGAGTTGGACGCGCAGGAGCGGGCGGAGCGGTAATTGGGGCGGGTGGAGCGCCTGGAATGCCAATCTGGCTCGGTGCAGCGAAAGCATCAGGAGTATCAGGAGCAGGAGCAGGCATTACTTGAGAGAGCCGAAATTGTGCTCTCGCCTGAGTCGCGATCGCAATCATGCCTCCTGTAGCAGCAACGCCTGCGACTACAAGAGCAATTTTGCGCGATTTGGTTAAGCTGATTTTCGTTAAACCAAACATTCCACTCTTCCCAATGGCAACATGTGTTAAAAACTAGCACACTCAGGTTTCACAATCCGGTAAACGCCCTGCTTCTTGATGAAAGCTTCAAATGGATTGCACTTAGTCAATTTGCTGAATGATTCCATCTCCTTCAATACGCAGTTTTCGCCCACGCCAGTAGGCTTCTCGCCCAAATCCACCGATCGCCCAAATTACCAAACTCAATGCATCTCGAAATGGCAGAACCCATAACCAACGCAATAGCCCAGAGGCATTCATGCTGAATGCTGCGATCGCTGCTTGAGTATAACGAATCACATAGACTAATCCAGTCAGCACGATTGCCCAAGCTGCAAATTTCGACACTAAAAGCAACAGCAGAGACAATATTGTTCCGTAGCAAAAGATCATACTGTAATAAATGCTACCTCGGTTGAAGCGGATCGTTCTTGACCAACGTAATTCTCGCTGAAAGAGATCCCAAAAGCTTTCTTTTCCTGTATCGGATTCGAGAATCAGGTGGGAAAGTTCGACGGTGTAACCAGCTTGAGCAGCCCGTTTACCGAGGTTATAGTCTGAGCCGATGCGGTTGAGTTGGAGTCCGCCAAAGTTGACGAGAGTAGATTTTCGAGTCGCGATCGTCACGCCGATGGCAAATTTTAATCCTCGATCGAGAGTACGGGCAATTAAAGTACTCGGGATGAAGTCACAGCAGCGCCCCAGAGACGCGATCGCGGAGGTCAAAGACTGAGGATGATGCGCGATATAGCCACAGGTGATGACGTCAACTTGAGCGAGTGGAGCAGTGACAGTGCGAATATAGTCTGGAGCGACTCGGATATCGCTGTCCGCAAAGATGAGAGTTTCGTATTGGGTCTGTTCTAAAAGGTAGCTGAGGGTACTGTCTTTGAAGTTAATTCCGCGTGGGGGAAGTCCGACGAAGACTTGAACCCGATCCGAGTAGGTTTCTTTGAGGTGATAGAGCACAGGGACGGCTGGATCGGTTTCATCGACAACACCGAATAAGACTTCGTAGGTCGGATAGTCTTGCGTACAGAGAGATGACCAGTTTTCAAATGCACCTTCGTCGAGACCGCAAATCGGAACCAAGACAGAGACAGGATCTTCGGAAGATGCGATCGAGTGAGATTTTGAGAAAAATTGCAGTGTGAAGTAGGCACAGGCGAGGTAAAAGACCATTGAACCTAGCACTGGGATAGTTAATAAAATTTCGAGCCAGAACATTTTTAAGTTTCGCGATCGTCTGATCTAAGGATCGCATCGGTTTGGATACAACATTCAATTTATCGTGGTGTTTGGGTCTCAGATCCGCTCAACTCGCAGAAGATTCTGGCATTGAATCACGTAGAGTTTTGCAAGTTGAGCGGATCTATAAAGACAGCAATTATGGCGGAGGCAATTCTCCCAAGATTGTGAATCGAATATGATTTAATGCTAAATCCCCGATCGATAAATCCATCAAATCACCAATCGGGATTCCTTGACTTCTCAGCGATTCAAAAGAAATGCCTTTACCAATCTCAGCGTGATACCAGGGTAACCCCATGAAAAATCGAGTCGGATAAGGTCCGCGCTCAACAATGTCATCCGGATTCGACTCCATCGGTAGCCACCCATATCCAGGCAGATAGAACTCAATCCACACATGGTTGTAGTCAGGTTCAAGCGGGACATTTTGGCGATCGGCAAAAGGCGGACATTTATACCGTCCAACCGTTCGGCAAGCAATTCCATTCAGACGAGATAATGCTAGCAACACGCCCACGTATTCACCGCAAGAACCAACTCCGCGATCAAGAACGACATCAGGAGAATCAATATGAGGTTTAATCCCATAAGATAACCGATCGTAAACGTAATTCCGAATCTTCAGCATTTTACGTAATACATTGGTCTCCGTTCCGATCGCTTCTTTCGCAGCTTGTTGAATGGCTGGCTTATCCATTGCCAATTCATCATCATCGACTAAATAGCGATCGCGAAATTCTGGCGGAAGCTCTGGCGACTGTTCAACATCCTCAAACGAAAACTGATACTTAATACCTCGAACTTCTAGCACCGCTTTCCAGCCGAAAATCTGCCGCTCCTGAGATTTGAGTCTCGGAAATTGAAAGACTGCAACTCTTTGTCCATCTTGGATATCTTCGGTAAACGGAATCCCGATCGCTTCAACGCTGCGAATCTTTTGACGATGCGTTTCCGTTGGCAATGCAATTCGCCATTCTAGATCGGTTAATTCCACGTCATCGAGGGGAAGGAGTTCCTCAACGTACGACATTTCCACCAAATATCCAGTCGATAACGTGTAGCGCTCGTCTGGATAATGGCGAAAATGTAAGGGATGAATGAACGTTCGATCTCGATAGGTCAGCTCTAAATTCGGGTCGGCATTCGGATTGTCACGAATGTAAGCTTCTTCACCCGCATAGGAAACATACAGCGTTGAATTCAAGAACGCGATCGCAGTTGGATTCTCAAACGGAGTGAGCATACTGAACTTCTGTTCACCCGTTGCGCGATCAAGACAATAAACCGTTTCTTCGGTGCGATCGCATAGCCAAAGCTCTTCATCTCTTACCGTCAAATTTGTAATTCCAACGCCAGGCAACGGAAATTGGGTAATCCTGCGTTTCGTTTGACGTTCGTAGATCAGAATATATCCCAGTTTTTGACTCGTAATATAAACTGTTGACTCCCAAATGCCGATTCCATCGGCTTCATAAGGTAGAACAGTGAACAACTGCGGCTCAAACTGTCCAAACTCACAGCAATAAACCTCTTTGCCTTTCGCAAACCAAATCGTATCCTCCCAGACCGCAAAGCCTGTTGCTTCGATAAATAGCTCGGTGTGATAGGAATTGAGAATTGTTGTATTGTCACTGAGGGGATTGACCTGAAGCAAATAGCCTCGGATCGCATCCATCGTCACAAGTTGATTGTGCCAAGTCGCTAAACCTTGCAGCGCATAAGCCCCGATCGGTCGGATTGATCGAGCAGACCACTCTGAAGCGGCTTGGGGGTTGGAATGCGGAGTTGAAGTACCAGAGTCGAGCATTCAAAAACAGATGCCATAAGTTAACACTTCTGAATTCTAGTAAACCTGAGCGCGATCGAATGTATCCCAGCCAGCGAGTTTTTGAATTGTGCGATCGGCTTTGATCTCACAAAATATTTAATCTCACAAAGTAAAAGTGGCATTGGATCATCTCCAATACCACCTGCTAACCTTCACCTACAAACTGAATTCACGCTTAAATCGAGATCATTTCTCGCAGTTCGGCTTCTAAAGCGCGTAAAAGATTTTGATCGCCTCGTTCTCTCGCAACCTGCATTCGACGTGTGACATTCCGGTGAATTGTCACGCGATGCGCGTCTGCAACAGAATGAGAGCGGCGGACAATGCCAAGTCGTCGCGCCTTCACAGGCGATTTCTCAACCAGGACATCAGCTTTTGGAATACTCATTTGAGCGATCGTCTGACAAGTCCAAGGTTTCACAGACCGTCCGATTTCCGTTTCTCGCACCTCGAGACTGGGAAACGGAGACAAATAAGATTGAGTAAGCCGGGAGTGACGCATAAGAGAGATAATCTAAAAAGGCTATTGCTTGAGGATTCCCCAGGCAATCTATAAACTCGGGGTTATATTCTGTATCTTACGTGACAGTTTATATTTCACCAATACTACTTAAGGAATATTTAGATCTCGCTATCTTTCGAGGCGTTTGAGATGAGCGCAGACATCTCCTGAATCCCACTGCAACTCAGCAATCAAGAGCGCACTCACTCCCGTAACGAGTCCCGTAGTCAGAAATTCCCATCCACCGACATAAGGCAGGAGCGCGATCGCCAAAAAACTTAGCCCTCCGATCCAAGCAAATGCCCGCGATCGAATCCTGATACCTGTGAACAAATACCCGATCGCATTAATGCCTAGCCACAGAGGGCACAGCCGCGCCATCAGTTCTCCCCAGCTTAGAAATATACTCAAATCCGTGAGAGTAATTCCTACCAGCATCAGGATGACCCAAGCATCGATCACATCTTTCAGGGGCTTAATCGTTCGCCAACACTGAGAAAGTTTTGCCATTGAGAGCGTGCCCACCAATGACAATCCCGACCATAAGAAGGCTTGAATTTGCCAGTCGATCGCTAAAAATTGAGCGGTGGCAAAAATGAGAGTCGAGATAACTCCCCAGAGGATACAAGCTTGGTCGATGCGGGTGTAAAAGGTGGAAAGAATTATCGTCTTGCCCAGTTGCCAATGAATGCGCCACAATCCAGGTAAATCCTCGATCTCAAAGGCAGAGCGCTTTCGCCGTAGCGGCACAGATCGGTCAAACCAAAAGAGTTCCAATAAAAAATTCCAGGTCATTGTTGTTAACAATTCTTATTATTATTCTAAGAATACTCGATCGCCTGATAGAAATATCTCTATTGAAGCAGCGATTAAAGAATTAGGGTGAGACATCAAAAGGTGGATTTTGAGGCAAGTCTAAGTTTGCGACCTGCGACCCGCTGTATTGAACTTGTCATTCGCTCAGAGCGCTTCTCTTTCTAAAGGTTGACGTAACTTTGAGTTTTTCAGCCCAAGGCTCACTTCTCCAGACAGAGTGACTTGCCTTGAGGTTTTGAGTATTTTGGTTGCATTAGAGCATCTATGAATACCAATCTGAGACATCAACCTCAGTGATTTTGGCTGTAAATAATTAAGGACTATTCAAAAATGGCAAATCCCAATCCTGGTGATCCCCAAGATCGCACAAACTATCCTGGCTCGACTTCAAACGACCCACTGAACCCACCAAGCTATAACCGTAACGATTTGTCCAGACAAACGGTTGAAAGGCAGCGGTATGAAGACGCACAGCAAGCCAGAGATGAAAACAATACGGCGAATGGTTTTTTGATTGGAATCTTGTTGACCGGATTAGTTTTAGGCGGTGCAGCTTTGGCATATTTTGTCACCCAGCGCGATCGTACTCCGGTTCCGCAACGCACGATTGTGGTTCCGAGTGCATCCCCGTCTCCGTCTCCGTCTCCAGAGGTGCGCGAGCGAGTGATTGAGCGCGATCGCATTGTGCCGGTTCCCCAACCTCAGCAAAGTGCGCCTGTCGTCGTTCCGGCTCCAGAAGTCAGAATTGAATCTCCCAGACCTAACCCTCAAACCTCGCCTTCTACGCCCAGTTCTCAACAGCAGGAGCCTGCCCGTCAAGAACAACCGCGATCGACGAGCGAACCAACGACTACTCCTTCTCCTGAAGCGACTGCAAGTCCCAGTCCAAGTAATACAGGGCAGTAGTGAATGTCCGAAAATTCTTCAATGTATCTGCAATGTTCATATAATGAGAAACGAGTCGATCGTATTGGATTTGTTGAGATGACGCTAATTGCAGTGCTGAAGATAATTTGGATGGTTTCTGCGGTAGGAACAATTATTCTGGTGCTGCTGCATAGCCCGAAAGGGGATGGTTTGGGCGGTTTGGGCGGTCAAGCGCAACTGTTTACCAGTACCAAAAGTGCAGAGACGACGCTGAATCGTCTGACCTGGTTATTAATGACGATTTGTATGGGAATCACGGTGGTTCTCAGTGCCGGATGGCTCGGTCGTTAAAGTGGAATTGGTTCAAGGCGCATTCGATCTGTTTCGCGATCGGATGCGTTTTGTTTTGGGCAATTTCGGTGCAGGCGACTCCAAAGATTCACGCAATGCCACCGATTTTGGCGCAGTGGTCTGATCGATCGGGCGATTATTTCGATCGAGTTGAGAAAACTGAGCCAGAGTATTTGATTTGGTCAGAATTTCCCGTCAAGGTGTATGTCCAATCTGGAGATGCGACTTGGGCAAAGTTGATGATCCAGGCTGTGAATGAGTGGAAAGCTTATTTTCCCTTAGAGTTGACCGAGCAAAGGGAAGAAGCGGGAATTGTGTTCGATCGTGCTTCTATTCCGCTCCGGTTTCCTCCAACGGAGCGAGTTCGATTTGCGGATGCTCGGTTCGAGCTTTATAAGAAGAATTCTGTTTTGCGGCATCGGATGAAAATTCGGATTCAGCCCAATCGTCCAAATGATTCTTTATTGCTAGCAGCGCGGCATGAGTTGGGTCATGCTTTAGGAATTTGGGGACATAGCCCTCTAGAAACCGATGTAATGTATTTTTCGCAGGTGCGCACGCCACCAACTATTTCACCGAGAGATGTAAATACGTTGAAACGGGTGTATGAGCAGCCGACTCGATTGGGTTGGTAGGAGAGGGTTTGAGCGATCGCGGTTGAGAAAGAAAAATGATTGAGAAGTGATTATAGATGTAGTCACCTTGATCATTGCATACAAGTTTTCAGCCTTAAGCCTCTTGGAGATTAGAACGATGATAGGAATCAATTTGTCTGAAGAACCTCGTGCGATTTGAGAAGCTAAAGAGGAGCAAGCGATCGCTCTAATCACACGGATGTTGAATCGTCGATTGCAACAAGAATTGTCTGAAGAAGTGCGATCGCGGTTGACTGCCCTTTCACTTCCAATCCTCGAAGATCTCAGCGAAGATCGCATCATTCTCTTTTCTACAGAAATTCTGAGATTTTTCGGAACGACTTTCATTCTTAGAGTAGAAAAGATACAGCCCCTATCCGGAAAATCTGTATGACTGAACCATTCAGCGCTCTCGGTATTGCTGCGTTTGCTTTCTTGAGTCATTTTGCTCAGTCTGAGCCTGGAAAGAAGTTTATTGAGTCGATCGTCGGAAAGCTTGGTGAGAAGACGCTTGAGGCGGGATTGAAGAAAGCAGGGGAATTGAAGTCGATCGTGGTCAAAAAGTTGCAGGGAAATGCAACGGCGGAACAAGCGATCGCATTAGCGGAAAGTGGCGATGAGCAAGCATTGAAAACGGTTGGGGCTTATTTGAATGTGGCAATGGTTGAGGATCAGGAGTTTGCGGCTCAGGTGCGGCAAATGGCTGAACAGATCATTAACGTTGGCAGAATTGAAGGGAAGAACATTCAAAATATTTACGGTGGGCAAGGATTGCAGGTGAATGATTCGACTGCACCTGTGATTCAGGCGGGAGAGAATGCCAGCTTTAATTTCAATTACGGCAAGGATTGACTGAATTCGTCGGAACCGCGATCCGACCAAGTAACGCCGTCTTTTGAAATTCCCTATCGCGTCTCGCCGAATTTTGTGGGACGGGTGGATGAGCTTGTTCGATTGCAGGAGATTTTGCGATCGTCTGCGTCTGCGGCGATCGCTGTTGTGAGCGGAATGGGCGGATTGGGCAAGACGCAATTGGCGGCGAAGTATGCGACGGAGAACAAGGCGAAGTATCCGGGGGGAATCTATTGGCTGAATGGTCGCGCCAAGAATTTAGCGGCTCAGATCATTTATAAAGCAGAATCCGATCTGCACTTACCTGGATTGGATGCGGCGAAAGAGCGATTGCAGGAGTCGGCAGCGATCGCGAAGTGGTGTTGGGATCATTGGTTGCCGAAAGAGCCGACGCTGATTGTGGTGGATGATGTGGCGGACTGGGCAGAAGTACGATCGCTGATGCCTGTGGATAGTCGCTTTCGGGTACTGGTGACGACGAGACAGCGCGATCTTTTACCGCAGCAGCATACGATCGCGTTGAAGCGGCTGGAACCGGAGCAGGCGAGATTGCTTTTGGCGGCATTGGAGGAGTTTGGGCGGGTTGAGGATGATCGAGCATTTGCTGACCGGATTTGTGCGGGGTTGGGCTATTTGCCGCTTGCGATCGAGCTGGTTGGATCTTATTTGCGGCGCGATCGACATTTGACGCTTTCGGAGGTTTGGGAGCGGTTGAGAGCGAATGGGGTGCGGGACGAGGTGCTTGAGCGATCGCCGCAGTATGAGATGGCGGCGGAGTTTGGGGTGAGAGCGGCGTTTGATTTGACTTGGGAGACGATCGAGCCGGAAGGGAAACGGGTGGCGCGGTTGTTGAGTTATTTCGGGTTGGATTGGGTTCCGTGGGAGTTGGCGGAACGGGTGATGCAACGGGTGGAAGGGGAGGAGTATCGATTTGGGAAATGGAAGGCGCGGCTAGAGAATGCGTCGCTGGTGGAATTTGAGCCGGAGCGCATCGGGGATTGTCGGTTGCATCCATTGATTCAGAGTTTCTTGCGCGATCAGCCGGAGGAAGAGGAGATTCGATCGGCGTTTGTGAAAGAGATGATTGCGATCGCGAGTGAAATGCCACAAGACCCAACGACGAATCAGGTGAATCAGTTTAAGGGTCTAGAATTGCACGTTCAAGAAATTTCAAAGCGACATATAGCAGAGTTAGAAGAAGATGATCTGGTATGGGCATTCATTGGACTCGCACGATTCTATGAGGGACAGGCACTCTTCCGAGATGCAGAATCACAATATGCAGACTGTTTAGCTGTCACCCAACGCCTCTTTGAGGGCGACCATCCCGATCTGGCACTCAGCCTCAACAATCTCGCTTACCTCTACCGAGCACAAGGACGATTGAGTGAGGCAGAACCTCTCTTTCTCCAAGCTCTCCAAATGACACAACGCCTCTTTGAGGGCGACCATCCCAATGTGGCAACCAGCCTCAACAATCTCGCTTACCTCTACCGAGCACAAGGACGATTGAATGAGGCGGAACCCCTCTATCTCCAAGCTCTCGAAATGGCTCAACGCCTCTTTGAGGGCGACCATCCCGATGTCGCACTCAGCCTCAACAATCTCGCAGCACTCTACCGAACACAAGGACGATTAAGTGAGGCGGAACCTCTCTTTCTCCAAGCTCTCCAAATGACACAACGCCTCTTTGAGGGCGACCATCCCAATGTGGCAACCAGCCTCAACAATCTCGCTTACCTCTACCGAGCACAAGGACGATTGAATGAGGCGGAACCCCTCTATCTCCAAGCTCTCGAAATGGCTCAACGCCTCTTTGAGGGCGACCATCCCGATGTCGCACTCAGCCTCAACAATCTCGCACTCCTCTACAAAGCACAAGGAAAACTAGAGCAAGCTGAAATCTACTACCAGCAAGCCCTCCAACTCTTCGAGAAATTCTTAGGAGCCAATCACCCCGACACCCAAATCGTCCGCAACAATCTCGCCTACCTTCGCCAACAACAGCAACCCATCCCCCCGCCAACTCCCCCACGCTCTGCCTTCCGTCGCCTCTTGCGTCCTCTGCGTCGATTCGTTCGGTTTCTGATGGGCTGGTTGGGGATTCGAGCGGCTCGGTAGAGGGAGTGGGGAGTGGGGGAGTGGGGAGATGGGGAGATAGGGGGATGGATTAGGTGGGGGGATAGGTTTGGAGAGTTTGGGAGTGTTCGATTGCGAATCGGCTTCTTTACAGATTCAACCGATAAAATAGGAACACACAATTGAGACACAACCCAGGTGTGAGGACTCTGAACGATGGAATGGACAGCCGAAGCAGAAGCAAAACTCAAAGAAATCCCCTTCTTCGTGCGACCCGCCGCCCGCAAGAAAATCGAAAAACTTGCTCAAGAAATGGGTGCAACTCAGATTACCGTCGAAATCTACGATCGAGCCAAACAACAGTTCGGCAACTAAGCTCGATCTCCGAACTGCACCAAAGTATAAAGTGATTCTTAGACTCTGCGGGGTATACTCACTCAGCAATCTAATCACGAAGCAAATCCATGCCCACAAGAATAGCTGTACTCTCCAAATTGAGCGGACTAATTGCATTCAGTTTCGGTTTACTAGCCTGTGGGCAACCCAACACTGCAAGTTTATCTAGCACTCCTATCCAGCCCGCTTCCGCATCTCCTCAAAAGCCATCCTCGCAACCCCGACAAGCCGAAGCATCCTCAAGCAAACCAGACCCCTCGCCGACTCAACCCAGTGCAGAGGCGATTTATACAGAGTTTGAACGTCTCACCCAAAAAGCCTGTAAACAGCAGGAAAAAGTGGTCGGGAATATGCGCTACACCCTTTGCAGCATGACTGACACGCAGGGAGTCACCCGCATTGTTTCTGCCTCTTCATCTCTGAAGAACGAAGGCGATGGCGCGGGGTATTGGCTAAATGAGCAGAGCGATATTTACGCAATTCGGTACTTTCATTCTGATGAAGTCGTCGTTCTGCTCCCAGAAGACAAAAAGACGATCGTTGAACTTGTCGGAAACCGACAAATCAATGTCATCACCGATGAAGCTCGCTGGAATCAGTTAGAACTCGGTGCGAGAGATCAGTTAATGACGATTTCTGAACAGTTTGATCCAGACGCAAGTCAACCATCGGGCACTTCAAAGCCACAATCTATGGAGCAAACCGCCCTTCAGCACCTCAATACTCCTGGATCTGTCAAAGCAACGATCGAGAAAACCGCGATCGTCGAAAACACCGCTCTCATTCAATGGCAACAAGGCGAAGCAGGCGGCATGATGCTGTTGAGAAAAGAGAACGAAATTTGGAAAGTTCTCACATCAGGCGGCGGTGCAATGAATCTAAAAGACTTATCAGAGTATGATGTCCCTCGCGACACAGCAGAATCCCTGCTGACTCAAATCGATCCAAACTGGCGAAAATACTAAACCTGCGTAGGATATATCTGTGACTTGACCGCTAAGAATAGCTTATGCCACAAAGTGAAGCGTTTATCCATTCAGACAAAGTTAACCACTGCTATCCTCTCCGGTTACCTCAATTTTTTCAAACAGTAAGCTTCTTTGCGATTGACGGAAGCAAACATGAAAGCGATCGAAGATGCCTGCTTTTCCCAAGACATTTAATCGAATGCCTAATTGATCAGAAATTCCAACCGGGCAGGTGAGGAGTTCTGTGCCGAGTTGAAGCTGGATCTGATGCAGATAAACTGCGATCGTGCTGCCACTTCCGACTTGAATGGCAACTCTTTCACCTGTCCGAAAATCAAGGAATGCTGGATCGATCTGTTGTGCTTGAATCAGCGTGTAAGTTGCGCCAGAATCAACGTAAGCTTCAAAACGTTTCCAAGTTTCCCCTAACTTCATTCCAATTGGAATGATAGGCTGAACTTTTCCTCGGATTTGCTTGTAAGGAAATCTAACCGTTGTCATTCATTCTCAACTTGAAGCTTCAAATCCATAAATTATCCCATTCTGTAGCAGAAGGAATTGCAACCACAAGCGGCATCACTTTGTCACCCGCCTCCCGAAATGGGCGACAAACTTCTGCCGCACTATCCCCTACTCCAACAAGTTGGCTGTTTTTGATCGCAACAATTTTTCCTGGATATCGATCGATCAACTCATCGAAATGGTCAGAAAGCCAGCGATCGTCTTCTTCCATTATTTTGGCTAAAGTCTGTACATCTGTATTCATTTGATCTACTTCAATTGTCGGATTTGCTCCTATTCTAGGACATCTAATTGGAGAAGTTTTCGGCTATCTCGCTCACCAAAGGACGGTACTCCGATCTCTCCAGACTCCATCCCTTCTCTACAATAGCGATAGCACGATCGACACAGAAGGGGGAACACGATGCAGCCGACCAACTCAGAAAAATTTACCGAAAAAGTCTGGGAAGCAATCATCCGAACTCAAGAGATTGTAAAACAGGCGCAACAACAGCAGATCGAGACCGAGCATCTGATGAAAGCTCTGCTCGAACAAGATGGCTTAGCGATCAGCATCTTCAACAAACTCGCTGTCCCCGTCGATCGAGTGCGCGATCGTACCGATGATTTTATTCGTCGTCAGCCCAAAGTTTCTGGAAGTGGAACCTCGGTATACTGGGGACGCAGTGCCGATGCCTTACTCGATCGGGCTGAAGAATATCGCAAGCAATTCGAGGACAGCTTTATCTCGATCGAACATCTTTTGCTCGGGTACGCCCAAGACAGTCGATTCGGAAAAGCATTGCTGTCAGAATTTAGAATCGATGAAGCAAAATTAAGAAACGCGATCGAACAAGTTCGGGGTAATCAAAAAGTGACCGACCAGACTCCTGAGAATAAATACGAATCCCTAGAAAAATACGGGCGTGATTTGACCCAGTATGCTCGCGAAGGGAAACTCGATCCGGTCATTGGACGAGACGACGAAATCCGACGCACGATCCAGATCTTGTCCCGTCGCACCAAAAACAATCCAGTTTTGATCGGTGAACCCGGTGTCGGTAAAACCGCGATCGCAGAAGGTCTTGCTCAGCGAATTCTCAGTGGAGATGTGCCGCAATCCCTAAAAGACCGCAAACTGATCGCCCTAGACATGGGCGCACTGATTGCAGGTGCAAAATACCGAGGCGAATTTGAGGAACGCTTGAAAGCCGTTCTCAAAGAAGTCACCGATTCCCGTGGCAACATCATTCTATTTATTGACGAAATTCACACCGTTGTCGGCGCAGGTGCAACTCAAGGCGCAATGGATGCCGGAAACTTACTGAAGCCGATGCTGGCAAGAGGTGAGTTGCGCTGTATCGGTGCAACGACCCTAGACGAATATCGCAAATACATCGAGAAAGATGCAGCCTTAGAGCGGCGCTTCCAGCAAGTCTTCGTCGATCAGCCGAGTGTTGAAGACACAATCTCGATTCTGCGCGGACTAAAAGAGCGCTATGAAGTTCACCACGGGGTGAAAATCTCCGACTCTGCGTTAGTTGCCGCTGCAACCCTTTCGACTCGATACATCAGCGATCGCTTCCTTCCCGACAAAGCGATCGACCTTGTAGACGAAGCGGCTGCCAAACTCAAAATGGAGATTACGTCGAAGCCAGAAGAACTCGATGAAGTCGATCGTAAAATCCTTCAGCTTGAGATGGAGCGACTTTCGTTGCAGAAAGAGAACGATGCAGCATCTCGCGATCGCTTAGAACGATTAGAGCGTGAACTTGCTGATTTCAAAGAAGATCAATCCAAGTTGAATGCTCAGTGGCAGGCTGAGAAAAGCGTGATCACAGATCTTCAGAAGCTCAAAGAAGAAATCGATCGAGTCAACCTCGAAATCCAACAAGCTGAACGCGATTACGACCTCAACCGAGCAGCCGAACTGAAGTACGGTAAGCTCAATGAACTCAATCGTAAAGTTGAAGAAACGGAATCCCAACTGTCTCAAACTCAGAAATCGGGAGCGACGCTGCTCCGTGAAGAAGTTCTTGAATCAGACATTGCTGAAATCATTTCTAAATGGACGGGTATCCCCGTTAGTAAACTCGTTGAATCTGAAATGCAAAAGCTCTTGCAGCTTGACGAGGTTTTACATCAGCGCGTGATTGGACAAGACGAAGCAGTAACTGCGGTTTCCGATGCAATTCAGCGATCGAGAGCCGGACTTTCTGATCCAAATCGTCCAACGGCTAGCTTCATTTTCTTAGGACCAACAGGGGTTGGTAAAACTGAGCTTGCGAAAGCACTCGCTGCTTTCTTATTCGACACCGAAGAAGCAATGGTTCGGATCGACATGTCCGAATACATGGAGAAGCATTCTGTTTCTCGCTTAATTGGTGCGCCTCCTGGATATGTCGGCTATGAAGAAGGCGGACAACTCACGGAAGCGGTTCGTCGTCGTCCTTACTCGGTGATTCTGTTTGATGAAATCGAGAAAGCCCATCCCGATGTCTTCAATGTGATGCTGCAAATTCTCGATGATGGTCGCGTGACAGACTCCCAAGGTCGCACCGTAGACTTCAAGAACACGATTATCATCATGACCTCAAACATCGGTTCGCAGTACATCTTTGAATACGGTGGTGATGACGATCGCTATGAGGAAATGCGATCGAGAGTGATGGAAGCAATGCGATCGAACTTCCGTCCTGAGTTCTTGAACCGGATTGATGAGATCATCATCTTCCACAGTCTACAAAAAGCTCAACTTCGCGAGATCGTCAAGATTCAAACGCATCGCTTAGAAAGTCGCTTAGCAGAGCGGAAGATGTCCCTGAAGCTCTCCGATGCAGCACTCGATTTCTTAGCAGAAGTAGGCTTCGATCCAGTTTACGGAGCACGTCCACTGAAGCGGGCAATTCAGCGGGAGTTGGAAACAACGATCGCCAAAGAAATTCTACGCAGCAACTTCACTGAAGGCGATACGATCTTCGTCGATGTCGGTGAAACGGAGCGCTTAGAATTCAAACGCTTGCCTTCTGAAGTGTTGACCACGCAATAGGCAATGAAGGGGTGAGACTTCTCTCACCCCTTCATTGCTTAGAAGCAAATGAAATTCCAATTGAGGCATCATTGACCGAAAAAAGCCATCATGCAAGCAGCCGTCCGGATCAGAGCCAAAGTGCTACCTGGAAACAGAATTGAGATTGAAGTTCCTGACAGTTCTGTTGGAGCAGAGGTTGAAGTCATGGTTGTCTTTCCTGAAACGATTCCAATTGGATTTGATCAGCGCGATCGTAGCTATCACCTCTTTTTGATCTTCAGACGTGAGAGACGAACTCACGAGATTTGTGGCTTTTATTCTAAGTGTTTTGGTAAAAACCAATGCTTCTAGAATGCCCGTCTGCCCAAATCAAACCCTGAAGAATCAACTAGAGAATCGGCGATCGCTGTTCCAAATCGAACTTATACCCATGTGGCAAAATATGCAGCTTTGCACCACACAGCGCTAAAGCTTCGTCATGCAACAGTTCAGCCATATTGTTGTGCGTGACCGTCGATTCATCCACGATCGTCACTGCACCTTCACCAATGACTTCTAGGATTTTGCCATTGATTGAGATCGCAGTATTCTCATCAATCCCAAAGCCTAAGCTAGCAGGCTGCTGTGCTAAAGCAGAAAGTAATCGTCCCAGTCGTCCGCGTTGTGCGAAATGCTGATCAATAATCACATTCGGCAAAAAGCCCATGCCCCGATCCATCCGAGCGACCTCGCGTCGAGGATTCGTTTCGCCTTCACCTTCGACAATCATCATATCGGGCATCATCGCTGCACCTGCACTCGTTCCAGCAATTACAATGCCTTCAGAAAAGCGCCTGTGCAAAACAGCTTCTAGCTCTGTATCTTTCAAGCATTCTGTAATTCGAGCTTGGTTTCCCCCCGTGAAGAACACCCCGGTCGATTGAGAGATAGCTTCGATCGCTCTTGGATCACTCGCATCCTCACGCTTGCCCGTATCGACAACCTGAACGTCTTTTGCGCCTAATCGCTCAAAAATGTCAATGTACTGCGCGCCAACTTCACCTGGTAAGCCTGTCGCAACTGTCATCACAACAATATGCGCGTCGAGTCCACCCGATCTCCGCACAAACTCCCGCAGAATCTTACACTCTCCCTCTTTATCCTCGGCTCCACCAATAATGACAAGTTCACCATGCGTCTCAGGTAAAGCGACATTCTCTTGAGGGTCATCCTGAGCAGGCGTTTCAATCTGACTTACCATAACCATCTCCAATATAAGAGTTTGATGTTACTGAACCATATTTGGTTATCACTCCATCACAACCGAACGGTAGATTTCGATACAAAAATTAGAGCGCTCGCGAATCTCTCGATCGTCGTCGATAGCTTTCAAGTAGCAACATCCAACCCAAACGAAACTGATTAAAGCTCTTGACCTCAGGTTGAATTAAATCAGTCAAAAACGCCTTCGCTCTTTCTAAAGGAAGATGGCGAGGTTTACCTTTATAAACGATCTGGTACTCATTGTCATATTCACCATCGCCATAACCTGAAATTAAGTGCAGATGAAACGCTTCTTCCGCTAAGGTATGAACTTCTTCACGTAAATTAGTATCCATAATGTTAGTCTTTCTTGATTTAGTCTGAGTTGTAATACAGGTCAGAATCTTTTGACACCTAGCTTGAGTTTTACTCTTTGGGATAGACGCAGCTTACGCTTCGATTTCTGTAGAGTCTCAAGGTACAAATATCTTGTGAAATTATGGTTGTCGATCGCATCTCCGAACTCAACCGCGTCAATGCGAGAAAAACTGATGCGTTTGATATTTTTAATATTCGTGCTTACGTTGGTGCAAATCCCTATTTGTCGATGGCTGCCATCGTGTTCGATTTTACGCTGACGAAAAATCAGAATGCGCTGCCCGTCGAGCAGTATGCCAAGATTGTGAGCGATCGCTATCCTGATTTCCGAGAAAAAACGTTTACTTCTCATGCTGATCTGTTTGCCCAGACCGTCGCGAAAGTGAGTGCACTGGAGATGGATCTGCATTTGCAGCACTGGAGTGTCACGGCTTATCCACAGTTCGATCGTATTGCAGTCGAAACGCTACATGCTCGAACCAGTCGAGAACTGATCTTTTCAGTTTGGGATTGGTTTGAAGCGATGACTCAAGGACAAGACTTTGCGATCGCAGATCACATCGAAGTGCTGCAGGCGCAGTTTCGGCGATCGGTGTATGGTGGCCCTACGGTTTATGCTTTACTCAAATCGGCTAGAGAGCTAGGCATTCCCACTTTCTATCTGTGGGATGAAGGGTTGATGCAGTATGGCTACGGGCGAAAGCAAGTCAGAGGCATTGCCACAACTTTCGAGCGGGATAGTCATCTCGATTCAGACTTCACGACACGCAAAGATGACTGCAAAGCGTTCTTGCAAACTTTAGGATTTCCTGTGCCAAAAGGTCGGATTGTTTCGAGCTTCAATGAAGCACTCAACGCAGTTGATCGCATCGGTTATCCAGTCGCGGTAAAGCCTGTGGTCGGACATAAAGGCATCGGCGTGACAGCAAATATCCAATCCGATGAAGATCTAGAAGCCGCATTCGATCGAGCAGTAGAAGCTGTTGAACCCGAACAATCGATTCGGATCATTATTGAACAGAGTATTGAAGGCGATGATTTTCGATTGTTGTGTGTGGATGGAAAGTTCATTGCTGCGACGAAGCGCGAACCTGCTTCGGTAGTCGGAGATGGAATGTCTACGATCGAGGAATTGATCAACCGAGCGAATCGCTCTCCTGAGCGCAGCGATACCCCAACTTCGCCGATGGGTAAGATTCATGTCGATGACGCGATGCACCGCTATCTAGCTGAGCAGAATTTATCAATTGAGACAGTACTAGAGCGCGATCGCACAATCTTCTTGCGCAAAGTCGCGAATCTCTCTGCTGGTGGACTGAGCATTGATGCAACACCGAACATTCATCCCGATAACATTGTGCTAGCTCAGGATGTCGCTCAACATTTTCGCTTGACTTGCCTCGGCATTGATATCATGACCCGCGATCTCAGCCGCTCTTGGAAAGAAGGAAACTTTGCCATCATTGAAATCAATGCGGCTCCTGGAATTTTTATGCACTTAAAACCTGCGATCGGCAATCGAGTCGATGTGACTTCTCATATTTTGAAAACCTTCTTTCACTCAAGTGCAGAAGCTCGAATTCCGATCATCACCTTCAATCGCGTTACTCTTTCAGATTTGCAAACTGCGATCGCTTACATTCTTCGACATTATCCACATTGGACAGTTGGAGCCGCTTGCCAAGATGGCATTTTGATCAATCACTCTGAAAAGCCACTGCATCCAGACTACAACACCAACATTCAGAATCTACTGAGAAATCCTAAGTTAGATTTACTGATTGCTGAATATCCTGAATCCATTCTCGATCGCTCTGGCATGTTTTATGAAAAGAGCAATCTTGTTGTGCTGAATGATCCAACAGAGATCGAAATGATGTTGGCAAAAAATATTTTTGAAGATGCAAAAGTTGTGATTAAGCAAGGCAGTAAAGTTTCAACTCAATATCAAGGATTGATTGAACAATATGCTTTAAGTGAATCGTTCGATCAGGTTTATCTAGAAGCAATCGCGGCAATGATCTTATAAAACTGATGCCTTTGAAGAGACAGATATCGGTTCTCTAGAGAATTCTTCTGAATTAAGTAATTTTACTGGGTGATTCTTGTGGAATTTATGTGTTAATTGGCACGTAAAAGAAGCAAGCTGGTAAGTTAGTGTGCTTACTAAATTTACTGGTTTGCATGAGCGACGTTGCCCCGTTTAACTAGTGTGTCCCTAATTTTAGAGGGTCACAACTGGTTATATTACTTCTCAGGAATTACCCAATGTCAGACTTTGAGCAAATCTCCCTGTTGACGATCGACAACCAATCCCTTTCTCTTGGCACGGTACTTCAGTACTTTCAACTCTCTGGAAAACTGATGCCTTGGATTAGAGACATTCTTGAACAGCATATTGTTTTTCAAACGATTCAATCTCGCAACGACTTGAATATTCTTGAATCTGAGGTAGATCAAGCAGTCATTAATTTCCGAATCAACAATCAATTGTCTGATGCAGATGTCTTTGAGCAATGGTTGATCAATCAAGGCATCGACTTCGCAGTATTGAGAAGTCGGTTTGTGATTGGGCTGAAAGTGGACAAGCTGAAAGCATTGATCGCAGAGCCAAATTTGCAGGCATTGTTTGATCAGCAGAAGCTCGCATTGGATCAGGTCGAACTTTATTACATGATCGCTTCGAGCCAAGAGATTGCTGAAGAAATTCAGCGCAAAATCGAACAAGAAGGTGGTTTTGAGAAAGTTGCGAGAGAGTATGCTTTAGCAGAAGAGCCGCAAGTGAGCTTGGTTAGACGGGCTTTTTCGCTGGCTCAGTTGCCTGAAGACCTCAGGACCGCGATCGCACCAAAGCAAGCTGGCGATACCGTGGGCGCAATCGAAGTTGAGCAGCGCTGGTGTGTGTTCCGCATCGAAGCAGTCGTTCCTGCTGTCTTGGAAGGTGAATTAAAGCTTGCGCTACAAAATCAGCTGTTTGAACAATGGGTTGCTCATCAGATCCAGCAGTTATCTGTTCGATTGGGAGGATCTCAACTGGCTGAGGCTTCTGCCGTTGAGACAGAAGAACGGGAACTGGTAGAGACAATGTAGTTGATCAGGTGTGTAGGGGTGAATAGCTCTGCCAATGCCTCAGACTTTTGCCCCTCAATCTCGCATACTGAGAAACTTTGAAAAGCACAGAATACCTTCATAACATAGGCATTCTGGTTGAGAACAGCCCAATCCAATTCATGTTAATTTCCTGAGCGCGATCGCTTCTAGATATCGCGCGGTTTTGCTTTTCATCCAAACTTAATCCCGGTAACGACTTATGCAATCTGATGCTCTACTTCGTAATGCTTTACTAGGTTCTACAACGGCAATTGCCCCTGCGCCGCTTGAGATTAACTTAAGTCCAGCACTAAACGATATCTCTCGATCGAGTTCGATTGCATTTGTCGATCGTGGAATTCAAGGATATGAAAAGCTCCTCGCAAACGCTGCTTCAGGAACAGAAATCTATGTTCTAGATCCCATCAAAGATGCAGTTTCGCAAATCACCGACATTCTACTAGAGCGCACGAGCATCTCGGCAGTTCACATTCTTTCGCATGGAAGCAGCGGCGGACTGACATTAGGACAGAACTGGCTCGATAGCAACGCTTTGGAGCAGTATGCGGATCAGTTCCGAAGTTGGTCAAAGGCACTCACTCAAGACGCAGATATCTTGCTCTACGGATGTGAGGTTGCACAGGGCGAAATTGGACAGGCATTTGTCAATATTTTGAGCGAATTGACGCAGGCAGATGTTGCAGCTTCAACGAATTTGACTGGAAGCACAGCGCTAGGTGGAGACTGGACTTTAGAATATCAACACGGCAAGATCGAAGCCGGATTAGTGTTTCAATCTGCTGCACTGGCTGACTATCAATCTGTTCTAGGCATTAACTTTACGGGCAGTGCTATCACGAATACTGGCATCAATACGGTAGGTGCGATCGCGCGGATCACAGGCAACGCGATTTTAGACGTGATTGGGGATATCACGATCGATGCAAGCGGCATTACTGGAGACAACGCTGGTGGAGCGGACAATCTCACTTTAAAAGCGACAGGTAGAGTTGACCTGCGAGGGCTAATCGGAACGGGCGGATTTAGCAACCTGACGATTGAGGCTCCAACGATTACAGTGTTCGATGGCGTAAATATTACCCTTGATGGCGAGCTAACCTTTACTGCTAGTGAAACTGCCTCAACGCTGGATAGCTTAATTCCCATTGTGGGTGGCTTTACAGGAAATACCAAAGATGCCAGCATCACGATCGGTAAAAATACGAAAATCCAAGCCGCAGGCATTAATCTGAGTGCAGAAACAGAAGATAAAAATCCAATTGAAGGACTCAATAAATATTTGGCAGGCGCACTAGTCACGCCGCTGGTTGAGTTTGGTCAGGAGATTGCGTCTTTACCGCTCAGCGTGATGATTCGCAAATCAAACTCAACAATCTCGATTGGAGATAATTCTGAGTTGATTACCAGCGGCGATGTGATCATCTCTGCTAAGGCTGCGGCAGATGCGACATCCAAAGCGATCAGTCAATACTTCAGTATTGGTTGGAGTAATGCAGTTGCTTCTGCAATCACTGAGATCGCTCAAGGCGTGACGATCACCGCTCAAGGAGATGTAGATATTCTCTCCAATGCCAGCGCTAAAGCGAGTATGACAACTCGCACGCTGAAGAATATGGGCATTGGTCCAGCCGATAATACCGGAATCGCTGTCTCGCTGGCTGTTGCTGATGCTGATTTAACTGCAAAAACGACGATCGCACAAGCAACGAAGATTACAGCCGGACGAAATGCGAACATTCTGGCAACGGGTAAGGTCGAGCGAGAAGCCAGTGCGGAAGCTGGCGCCTATGACGATGGACGAGCAGGCATTTCTCTAGGGCTTGGATTTACAACTTCCGATGTTCAAGCGGTTGTAGATGGTCAAGTTACTTCAGCAACAACGATCGCAAAAGCATTTGATCCAGCGGTTAATGTCAGTGATGACGAAGACACCATTAAGATTGTCGATCACGGTTTTAAGAAAGGACAAGCGATCGTCTATAACAATGGCGGCGGTTCGGATCTCAAAGGTCTTGAAGATGGCAAAACTTACTATGTCATTGTGGTCGATAGCGATACCATCAAATTAGCAGAATCCGCTTCTGATACTGAAGAGAACAAAGCGATCGACGTATCAAAGTCAGGCGTGACTGGATCAGCCCATCTTATCCGCGATCCGGGGCTACGTGTTGTCGCTCAATTAGAAAGCGAAGACAAGGCTGATGCAACTTCAGGAGTTGGGGGTGATCCTGCGATCGCCGATAATGTCAAGCCAGAAATTGCCGTGACGAAAATTATTGAAGCATTGACTAAAAATAATGCCTCAAAAGATGCCGGATCGGGTGGAAGCGGAGCAAAATCTAATTTTAGTCTTGCAGGTGCTTTAGCATTCTCTAAAGTTGACAATACTGTTGCAGCGACGATCGGCGTAACTGGCGTTCTCAAATCGAAAGCGGATCTCTATGTGCAAGCAACGATCGAGAATAAGCTACAGACTGCCTCAGAAGCCTCTTCCGAAGCCGCAGATGATGCTTCTGCACAGCAAAAATCTGCCAGCGCAGCGGTCATTGTAGGACTATATAGCAATACCGCAAAAGCAACAATTTCACCAGGAGCGGTGCTCGACGCGAGTAAAACAACATCGATTAGCGCAGAAATCACTTATCCTTTCCTGACCACGCTCAAAGAGATGTTTAACTTTAAGCAGAAGCTGAAAGATGATGGGCTATCAGGCTTTACAGATTATCTTGATGGGACATTAGGCTTTAAGAGTTCATTGTTCAATTCTTGGGCAAAGAGCACGGCAAAAGGTAAAAATCTAGGTTTAGCAGGATCGGTCAATTATCAACAATTTAATAGCGATGCTCAAGCCATCATCGGCGCAAATGCCAAAATCAATCAAGATGCTGCTTATCAATCAGATGAACAGACCGTCACAGTCGAAGCAACAACTGATTTAAATCTGATCAATGTCACAGGTGTATTCGACTTTGAAATTTCTTTAGACAAGCTCAATGATCTGCGAACCTCTAAAGATCGCCTAGCAGAACTGAATCCGGCTGGCTCCCAAAGCGACAAAGGCGGTATGGGCGGGTCGCTTTTCTTGTTGTTTAACAACAGTGCAACGATCGCAAAAGTAGACCAAAATGCAGAAATTCGGACTGGAAAAGATGGAAATCTCACCATCAATGCTCAGTCTAAAAACATTGATGTCAATGTTGCTCAATCCGGTGCAAGCGGTGGACAGTTTGGAGTGGGGGGTACGTTCTCCTACACCAATCAGAAAAGTACAACACTCGCACAGTTGGTGAGTGGTGCGAAGGTGACAGGCGGAGCACTCAACATTACGGCAGGAGACGAGACGACTCGGGTCAATGCAGTTGGAGGTGTCGCGAAGGGCGGAAACGTCGGTGTGGGTCTGTCAGTATCGCTCAATGAGATGGATCGAACAGTTTCTGCGCTGATTGGCAAAGAAACGGGCGCGCCGATCACTGGAACAGCCATTAATGTCGGCGATATTAACCTTCAGGCGAAGGGAACAGGAGGCTTATGGTCATTTTCGTTAGCCGCTGCGATCGCATCTAAAAATCCCCAAGACCAAGCGTCTCAAGATCCTCCCGAACAACCGACTGATGTTGCTGATTTTCCAGGCAGTTCGGATGATCCCTTAGACGGGGTTACGTTGCCGACACTCTTTGGAGAAATGACTCCACAAGCAGATGCAGCCAATCCAGACAACAGTGCTGCAAATACGTCGAATGACAAGGGCAATCAAGGAAAATCTGGAATTGGAATTTCTGGGGACGTTTCGATCAATACAGCCACCGATCGAGTGTCTGCCTTTATCAATGATGCAGGCGTAATCAACGGTGGAAAAGTTGCTCTAGAAGCAACGAATGATACTGTGATGCGAGTTGCTTCTGGTTCAGCCGCGTTTGCTAAATCTGCTGACGCCAATGCAACATCGGTAGGAATTGCAGGATCTGTTAGCATTAACACGTTAACAGGCACGACAAATGCTTTTATTACGGGCACTGCTTCAGGGGGGCAGAAACTCGCGCTCACAGCGGATCAACTCTCCTTAAAAGCGATTCGCAGCGGAGATCTGTTTGCACTGTCGGCGAGTGGTTCTGGTGCGCCTGGTAAGAATGGCATTGCGATCGCTGGCTCTGTTTCCGTCAACCGCATTACAAATACAACTGAAGCTTATTTAAATGGTGTACAAGCGACCATTGCTGGCAGCGTTTCGTTGGATGCGAAAGATAACTCTCGAATTTTTGCGCTCGGGGGTGCAGTAGCAGGTCTGGTTGGACGGGCTGGATTTGGCGCAGGCGTGGGTGTGAATATTATTAAGAATACGGTTAAAGCGAATAGCAGTAACACCACGCTCGATCTTGGTACAAGTCTAACTTTGTCTGCTCTGAATAGCTCTGAGATTCAAGCAATTGCAGCATCACTTGGGATTTCTCCACAACAAAATGGAATCGGTGCAGCGGGAACCGTTTCTGTAAATAACATTACCCTAACCACAGAAGCTTCTGTTACTAAAACGAACCGAACTATCAACGCGACTTTACCCACAGGCGTGATCTCACTATCTGCGAAAAACACTGCAACGATTGAATCTTTAGCAGGCGCGGTTGGAGGCGGTCAAACTGTCGGCTTTGGCGCAGCCGTTGCCTACAATGGCATCACAAACAACACTCAAGTTTTTGTCAGCGAGTCTACACTAGCGACGACAGCAGGAGCAGAGATCACAGCAGAATCTTCAGGCACAATCAAATCGCTAACGCTAGGCGTTGGAGGTGGAAAAGAACTCGGTCTAGGTGGCTCTGTTGCGATCAATATGATCCGGGGTGGAACTCGTGCTTTCATTGACCAAAACACAGTTCTACTTGCAGGCGGTCAAATTAATCTGGAGGCGAAAGATACGAGTACGATCGAAGGCTTGTCAGGCGGAATTGCAGGCTCTCAAACAGCCGCGATCGGAGCAGCAATCTCAGTTAATGATATTTCAACGACGACGACAAGCTACATTGAGAAATCTACGGTTACGTCACAAAATGCAGGGGTTCGTTCTGTTGCTGAAGCAAGCGCAACGATTAAAACGATTACAGTCGGAGGCGCGGGTGCTCAAAGCGTTGCGATTGGGGGATCTGTTTCTGTTAACTTGATTCGTAAAACAGTAGATAGCCATATTGCAGATAGTGCGACAGTGACTGCGGCTCAAGATGTGAAAGTCGAAGCGATCGCATCTTCAACTTTAGAGGCGAATGGGGGCGCTTTAGCAGGTGCAGGTAAAGTGAGTGTTGCAGGCTCACTGGCCGTGAATGATCTAGAAAATAGAACGATCGCACGGATTTCAGGCTCTACAGTTACAAGTTCTCAAGGCAATGTGATTGTCAGTGCAGATTCTCGTGACACAGTGCGAACGATTTCTGTCGGAGGCTCTGGTGCAGGTAAGGTTGGTGTTGCGGGTTCTGCCTCCGTCAGCATGATGGGGAATACCACAACAGCAGAGATCGTCGGTGGAACCGTCAGCGCAGATGACAACGTACTCGTACTGGCAAACAGCAAAAATGCGATCGATTTTTATGGAGGGACAATTTCGGTTGGAGGCGTAGCAGGGGTTGGCGGTCTTGCGAATGTTAATACGATCGCAAATACAACCCAAGCTGCAATTCGCCAAGGTGCAAGTGTTACCGCAAAGGGCAACGCGACAAGTTCGATTTCAAAAGCGGATGGTACTGGAACCAGTGAACTCACACGCGGCGTTGCAGTCATCGCGACCAGCGAAGAGCAAGTTGATGTCGTATCCGTCAATCTTGCAGGAGGTGGCAAAGCAGGTGTAGCAGCAACAGCATCTGTCACCGTTTTAGAAAGTCAGACGACAGCATCGATTGATGGTGCGTCCGTTAACGCAAATAACACTGGGGCAAATGCGGGTCAAACCGTCAAGGTTAAGGCATTCAATCATTCTGATGTTGACATTAAAGCAGGTTCGATCGCAGGGAGTGGCGCAGTCGGTGTTGGTGCAACCGTTGATGTAACTGTGATTGGAAATACGACTCGTGCCTTGATTAACAATGCTCCGATTGTGAATGCTCAAGCTGGCATTGATGTCACGTCCTTCACTCGCGAAAAATTTGGGTCTGTTGTTGCAAGTGGTGCAGGTGGATTTTTTGCAGGGGTAGCAGGTTCACTTCTAGTCAGTGATATTCGCAGTCAGAATGAAGCATTCATTGCAGGTTCGACCATTAATACCTTTGGTAATCTGCGAGTGATTGCTGATGATCGGGTCGAAGCAACTGGAGCCTCAGGAGCAGCAGGACTTGCGGGTAAGGGAGTTGGGTTTGGTGCGACGATTTCCGTGATTACGATCGCCAATTCTACAACTGCGAAAATCACAAGCTCTACGACGAATGCAAGTGGACTGACTGAAGTTAAGGCAAATTCGGTAGAAAGCGTGACAACAGGCGGCGCATCTTTAGGGGCAGCACTGTTTGGAGGAGTGGCTGGAACAGTATTGGTTTCCTCGCTCACAACTGATACGATCGCGACGATCGATGGAACGAGCCGAATCAACCAAGATTTGGCGTACCGCACTGGAACACAAGATGTCCAAGTGAAAGCTGAAAATAATTCAACGTTGACCGGGGGTGTTGCAGCGTTGGGGGTAGGAGCAGTAGGGGCTGGAATTTCGGTCATGGTATCGGGGATCTGGAATACAACTTCAGCATCGATTGGAGACGGCGCGACGGTCAGTGCAGGACGCAATATTGTTGTAGATGCCGACTCTAGCAAAACAGTAACAACTGCTGTAATGGCATTTGCAGGAGGGTTGGCTGGTGTCGCGGGTGCTGTCTCTGTCGTCAATATCGGCAGCGGCATGTCTGGCGATGGCACGAGTTCTGTCGCCTCGACTCAATCTGAAACGGATGAACAATTGGATAAGAGCCAAATCGATAGCGGTTTGGGTAATTCCAGCTTTGCGACTCGTGCGAAGACCAAGGCTGATAGCAAGACTGTCGGGATGAGAACGACAGGATTTGGGGCGACTGCTCCAGTGCTGAACGGAACCAGTGCTTTTGTGGGTGTGAATGCGATCGTCAACGCTGGTGCAGATGTCAATGTGACTGCGACTGAGACGATTACGCTAAATCAGGGCATCGGTAACATTACAGTCGGCGCAGTCGGTGTTGGAGGATCGGTTGCGATCGCAAATATCAATGGCAATACTCAAGCATTCTTGGCAGAAGGCTCGATCGTCAATGCAGGTAACAATATCAATGTGACTGCGAACTTTACGAATACCCTAAATAGCATTGCAGGTGCAGGGCAGGGTGGACTGGTGGGCTTAGGTGCTCAAGTTGTAATTGTCAACGATGATAGTCGTCAACTTGCAGCAATTCGCAACGGAGCCAGAATTAATCAAGCCAATAATGTCTTGGTCAATGCTCTTGCGAATCGAACAAATACAAGCACAATGGTTAACCTGCAAGTTGGAGGCTATGTTGCTGGAGCCGCGATCTCTCGATTAACAGGAAAGGGTTCAACTCAAGCTCTCGTTGGCAATGATGCTCAAATTGGTCAGGTTGCTGGCAGCACTGTCGGCAGTCTGTCTGTCTCAGCCGATGCGAATCTCACTGCAACTGCAACCACTCGATCGCTCTCAGTTGGAATTGGTTCTGGGAGTGCGAACGTTGCGATCGTCGATTTTAGTCCGACGATTTCTGCAAGCATTGGTGCAGGAGCAGATATCAAGACCTTACGAAACATTGATGTTGTATCAAGTGGGACTGCGAATGTCTCAACAGATGTTGCTGGGGTGAATGCGGGAGGACTCGCGGTTGGTTTATCGGACGCAAAATCTCAAGTCAGGACAACCCTGACAACAAATGTTGGAAATGGGGTGATGCTGGATGCAGGTACAAATATTCTTCTTGCAAGCCGATTTAATCGAGATGCGAACGGTCAGCTTATTTCTGGCAAACAAGTCAAAGCATCTGCAACCTCCTCAGCAGGGGCATTGATTGGCTTAACTGGCTCGAACGCTGAAGCTAAGATGACAACCAATTTAGCTGCTTCTGTTGCTAGTAATGTGACGTTAACAGCAGAAGGGAATGTCTCTATTCAGTCCCTATCCGGAAACGTCGTCGATGCTTATGCCAGCGGACAAGCGCTTGGGATAGCAGCAGCAGGAGTGACCTCAGCGCGAGCAGAAATTGACAATGCAAGTACGGCTTCTACAGGCACGAACGTACAAATTAATGCTGAACAGAATGTTACGGTTTCGGCTCAGTCTGATAATCAAGTGACACGTTCAGAAGCGATCGGGGGTGCAGGTGGAGTGTTCGCTGGAGCCAGTACTTCTGGAACTGCGAACATTACTGACAATACAACAGCATCCGTTGGGGCAAATACTCGCATTACGGCTCTTAACGGAACAATTAAGGTTGAATCGCTGGTTAGTAATGAGGCGCGTAGTCGTGGGTCAATTTCAACGGGTGGTGCAGTTACGAAGAACCGTACCGAGTCAACGAGTAATGTCACTTCTCAAGTCCGTACAACTATTGGAGATGGTGCGAGTCTACTCAGCGATCGCATTCAACTGCACTCAAAAGTCACTAAACTTGATGTGGATGCAGATGCCTACTCAAAGACGATCGCAGCGAATTCTACAACGGATGCTCAGTCGAATGTCAATACTGATGTTGACACCAAAGTTACAAATGGAATTGGCGCAAGTTTAAATGGTCAAAACCGTCTTGAAATCATCTCGCGAATCGATGGAGTTGATACAGATAGTAAAGCAAAAGCAGAAATTGCCGCAGGTCTGACAGGTTCAGTGTTTGCGACGGCGCATAACAATATGGATCTCGATGCCGATATTGATATCCTGTCACAATCGCAGCTCTCTGGGATTGATATTTTACTAGAAGCCGTTTCTCCTCAAGATCGCAATGCGATCTATGTTCTCGATCCTGAAACTGTTGCGAAAACTGTTGTGAACTACGTCTTGACAGCAGTAGAAGAAGTCGTCAAAGTCGTAAGTAAAATTCCGATTATTGGTTGGTTTGTGAAATGGGTGACTCGGACAGTCATCAAGCTCGTTGAGCAAATTCTGAACAGCGAAGCAGAAGCAAAACGCTCTGGTAACTTCTCCAGTAACAATACAATTAATCTTGCAGGCGACATCTATCAAGGTGCACCCAGTCGTGCCTCTCTGGTAGTGAATCCAGATTTGTCTGTTCTGACTCAGGGGAATATTTCAGCCCAGATTGTTGGAAATGAAGTCGTGGTCAGCGATGTGACGACAATGCCACCTGGACAGATCTTAATTAACTCTCCTTTCGGAACGGTGACTGGAGATGTAATCATTCACAAAAATAGCGTTCTAGAAAGCGTTGACATTACGAATAACTCAACGAAGGATCTGCGAATTAATCGGATTCGGACGATCAATAATGCAGTTGAGTCTCCTGATTTGGATATTCGAGCCGATATCAATACCGCCAATGTCACAACGGTTACAGATGTTGTCGGTCTGCCTTCCATCACTATTCAGAACAATACTGCTTCTAATGTAATTTTTGCAGGGCTGATCGAGAACTCAACGGGTAGCTTGCTGGTCGCCAATCAAGGCGGAAGTATTCTCATGGGTAGCAATGTCCAGCTAGAGAATGCGAGCGCGAATTTGAATGCGGCACAGGGTCGAATTGGAGATCTAACAAATCGTTTGAATTTACGCTTGTTTGATGAGACAACGAATGCAGCATTGGAGGCAAATGCTGGACAGAGCATCTCTCTCAATCTTCAACTCTCAAGCAATTCACTCAACACGGGCCTTACGCAGCTTGATGGTTTAGATCTCAGCAGCATTACAGCTGGGCAGGACATTGATCTCGCCATTCGACAAGCTGATATTTATCAATTTGATCTCAATACTTTTGTGCTGTCTCGCGTTGTGATCGATGGAATTTACAATCTCAAGAATCTCTCTTCGACTCAAGGTTCTGTCAAAGTTGACATTGCTCAAGGCACCGCAAATATTAGCAAAGTCCAGGCTCAATCTGGCACAGTGAATCTAAAAACGGTTGGACAATTAGTTGATGTAAATACTGTCGGTGCAGACATTATTGCTCAAAATGCAATTCTGCAAGCTACTGCTGGAATCGGGTCTAGCAGTAATGCGATCGATACAGCCGTTTCTCGACTCGAAGCTAATGGTTCAGGGGGAATGTGGATTAACAACACTGGGAATTTATCGATCGGCGGAATTAGCCCGATGATCGGTTTAACTATCACAGGTGATCTGTCTCTCACCAATGCAGGATCGGTAACGGTCAGCGAGAATGTGACGGCTTCTGGAAATGTCCAAGTCACGACAACGGATACACAGAATCAAGGCGAAGACATTGAAGTTGGAGCAAATACGAAAGTCGAAAGTACAGGCGCTAGTATTTCTCTGCTTGCAGGCGACAACTTCACACTGAATCCAACGGGTACGATCGCGGCTGCAACTCAAATTCTAATTAAAGGCGACCAGGGCAACGCTGATAGTGTGGGAAGCACGATCGACATTCGCGGAACCCTCCAAGCTCCAGTTGTCGAAATTACTGGAGATAGCAACAACGATCGCGTCAATCTCACCAATGTTTCGACGGGTTCACCTGTAACCATTAGAACCTTAGATGGTGATGATACGATCAATATCGGCAGTAATTCCACGCCTACATCAAATACGAATGGCACTCTAAATCGGATCAGTGCGAATTTGACGATCGACGGAGGAACCGGAAACGATCAGTTCAAAGCAGACGACTCAGGTGATACAACCGCAAACACTGGAACTCTCACGAATACTCAATTGCTCGGATTGGGTATGACAGGCACGATCAACTACGCAGGAGTCGAAGCGATCGAGGTCGCACTCGGTTCTGGGGCTGATACGTTTACTGTTGCTAGCACGATCGCAGGAACAACTACGGTCAATGCGAATGCAGGCGCGGATACTGTCAATGTTCAATCGATCTCAGGCGCGACTACAGTCAATGCAGGTGCAGACAACGACACAATTAATGTTGGAAACGCGAGCAATACTGTTAACGATATTGGCGCGACTCTAACGGTTCAAGGGGATGCGGGTACTGATACTCTCAACGTGATTGACTCGGGTGATACTACTGCAAACACAGGCAATTTAACCAGCACTCGCGTCTCGGGCTTAGGAATGGCAGGTGCAATCGACTACGACACTGTTGAAGCTTTAGACATTACGCTCGGTTCAGGTGGAGACACCTTTACGATTCAAAGTACACACACAGGTTCTACGACTCTAAATAGTGCTGCGGGTGCTGATACGATCGCAGTTCAATCCAATACAGGCGCAACGACCGTTAATGCAGGCGCAAACGATGATAACGTAACGGTTTCGGTGATCACTCCAGGTGGAACATTAGTTGTAAATGGTGAAGCAGGCAATGATGTGGTGAATGCAACTGCATCCACACGCGGTATTGTTCTCAATGGTGGAGATGGCGACGATACGCTACAAGGCGGATCAGGCAACGATTTGATCGGCGGCGGATCAGGGAACGATCGTATTGATGGCAATGCCGGAAATGATGAAATCTATGGCGATTCGACTTTCCCGGTTCAAGCAACAGATGCGGCTTATAACAGCTTTACCTTTGATGCGAATGTGATGACGGCTCCTGCTGGATCGCGTCCAAGTGCTACACAGCAAACTTCTCAAGGGAATGACACAATTTCCGGTGGAATTGGAAGCGATACCGTTTATGGGGAAGGTGGCGATGACAACATCGTTGGAGGTAGTTTTACTGCGAATGTCGCAGATGGAACGGACTATCTGTTTGGTGGAGCCGGAAATGATGTGATTGCTGGCGATAATGCCACGATTGATGTCAATCGCTCGATCGCGGTTTTCAATGACAATAACGGCGCGGCGGATTACATCTTTGGGGATACTGGAACGCTCACATTTGCTCCGACAGGAGAAGTGACTCGCGCCGCGAATGCTTCGGTTGCAGGAGATGGCAACGATACGATCTCCGGTGGAATTGGTAATGATGCTCTCTTTGGTGGAGCCGGCAATGATGTGATTTCTGGAAACTTGGGAGACGATCGCTTAATCGGTGATCAAGGTGTGATTGACTTTGTGAATAGTGCAGTCACCAAGATTGAAACGACAGAAGCAAATGTTGGCGGAACCGACACGCTAAATGGTGATGAAGGCAACGACATTGCGATCGGGGGATTTGGAAATGACACGATTTCTGGAAATGCTGGAGATGATTTCTTAATTGGAGACAACGGACGCGCGCAATTTTCGGCAGGCATCTTAACGAGAATTGAATCGATTGATCCAGGACTCGGAGGAAATGATGCGATCGCTGGAAATGACGGTAATGACATTGCGATCGGCGGATTTGGAGACGATACGGTTTCTGGAGAGATCGGTCGAGATGTCTTACTTGGTGACAATGGCGTTGTAGTTCGAGCCGATGGCACGATTGAAGCCAATGATATTTACTCAACTGATCCAACTTTCGGCGGCAAAGACACGATCTCTGGAGGGTTAGACAATGACTTGATCATCGGTGGTTCTGGTGGCAATGATGCATTAGGTCTCGGCGGTGACATCCTGGCAGGAAACGAAGGCGATGACTGGATCATTGGCGACAATGCTTATATCACTCGCGATAGTAACGATCAAGTTGAGCAAGTCGTAACCTCTTTCTCATCGAATGGCGGCGACGACAATATTACCGGAAATGATGGCAATGACTTGATTTTGGGTGGGTTCGCGAATGACACTATTCAGGGCAATGTGGGTAGCGACATCATTCTCGGAGATAACGGCAAGATGACGCTGCTGAACGGAGTTGTAGCCCGGATTGAGACAACGGAAGCACTCAACGGTGGCAATGACACGATTCAAGGGAATGACGGTGCAGACATTATCCTGGGGGGTTCTGGAGACGATACGATCGCTGGCGGAGCAGACAATGACACTATCCTTGGAGACAATGGCGTAGTGGTTCGAGCTGATGGCTCAGCCCAAGCAAATGATGTCTTCTCAACCGATGAATTAAGTGGCGGAAAAGATAGTATCTCTGGTGGTCTGGGAGATGATTTGATTCTGGGCGGATTTGAGAGCGATCGCATCACAGGTAATGAAGGGAATGACATTGTGTATGGCGATCATGCTTACATTACTCGCAATGCATCGGATGTTGTAGAAGAAATCACAGCACGCTTCGCAGCTCAAGGCGGAGATGATGTGATTGAAGGCAATGCAGGCGATGACATTCTCATCGGTGGAGCCGCGAACGATACCATCATGGGTGGTACTGGAATTGACTTCATCGCTGGAGACAATGCGAAAGTGACGATGCCGACTGGGGTTGTAGCTCGCATTGAAACTACTGATCCAACCCTCGGTGGCAATGATGCGATCGATGGAAATGACCAAGGAGACTTTATTCTCGGTGGCGCTGGCGATGACACAATTACTGGAGGCGCTGATCTTGCAGATGATGTGATTCTGGGGGATCACGGGGTCATTGTTCGAGCCGATGGAACACCTCAAGCAAATGATATCTACTCAACTGATCCAGCAAATGGTGGAAAAGACATCCTCACAGGTGGATTGGGCAACGATATTATCTTGGGAGGGGCAGACAACGATCGCATCACAGGCAATGAAGGCAACGATGTGATCTTGGGCGATCATGGTTACATCACTCGTAATGCTGCCGATGTCATTGAGAAGATTGAATCAACTTTTGCAGACCAAGGTGGAGATGACACGATCGCTGGAAATACAGGCGACGATCTCTTATTTGGTGGAGCCGCAAACGACACGATCACAGGGAATGAAGGCAACGATGTGATCTTCGGTGATAACGGCAGCCTAGATTACACGCTAGATAGTAACCTCACAACCTTAGATTTGATCACCACAACCTCGCCAGCAATTGGTGGAAACGATAATATTCAAGGCAATGAGGGTGACGATCGCATTCTTGGTGGAAATGGTGCGGATGCCATTCAAGGTAATGCAGGACAAGACATCATTCTCGGTGACAATGGACTCCTTAACTATGGAGTCGATAGCGACTTTACAACCCTCGATCTGATTACGACCACTGATCCAACCTTGGGTGGCAACGATCAAATCGCAGGGAATGACGGCAATGATATTGTGATTGCTGGAGCCGCAAACGATACCATTACTGGCGATGCGGGAGACGACATTCTAATTGGAGATCAGGCTGAAATTACGTTAACAGGCGGACGGGTAAAACTCGTAGATAGCATCGACCCAGGCATTGGGGGAGATGATGTTGTTTCCGGGGGCGATGGGACTGATCTGATTCTGGGCGGATTTGCCGATGATATTCTCTACGGCGATGCTGGCAATGACAGAATCTTAGGTGATAACGGTCGATTCGATTTTGCTTTTGCAGGGGATGCGGTCGTTGGAGCCGATTCTGATCTATCAACCTTGGATATCATCACAACTACTGATCCAACTTTGGGCGGTGACGATAGTATCTTTGGCGGTGCAGGCGAAGATCAAGTAATCGGTGGCTCAGGTTCTGACTTTGTTGCAGGCGATAACGGAGCTGATCCAAACGTTGTCTTGACCCGGGAATGGACAGTTGTTGATGAAGGTGACTTTAACGGAGATGGTCGAACCGATCTCGTTTGGCGCAATCAAGTTCGGGGGGATGTTGCCGTTTGGTTGATGAATGGCAAAGAAATACTCGATTTCGCAGTGGTCTTACCCGGTGTGCCTTTGAGTTGGACGATCGAAGGAATTGACGACTTCAACAAAGACGGCAAGGATGATTTTATCTGGCGCAATCGTGCTAATGGCGATGTTGCCCTTTGGTTAATGAACGGCAGAAAGATTGACACTGCTGCGATTGTGCTTCCAGGTGTGCCACTGAGTTGGGCAATCGAAGGGATCTCTGACCTGAATAACGACAATCAAGCGGATCTGATTTGGCGCGATCGCAGTAATGGCGATGTTGCTGTTTGGCTAATGAATGGTTCGCAAATTGCGGGAGCCGCAGTCGTCGTTCCAGGCGTACCGTTGACCTGGACCATTGAAGGCGTTGATGATCTCAATGGCGATGGTAATGCGGATCTCATTTGGCGCGATCGCAGTAATGGCGATGTTGCCGTTTGGTTGATGAATGGTCTGCAAATTGCTGGATCTGCAATTGTTCTCCCCGGTGTGCCGTTGAACTGGAACATTCAGGGAATTGGCGATTTTAACAACGATGGCAAAGCCGATCTGCTCTGGCGAGGGCAAACGAACGGTGAGATTGCTGTTTGGTTGATGAATGGGTTGCAAATTGCTGGATCTGGAATTGTTCTAGCTGGAATTCCGAGCAATTGGACGATCGAAGGAATTGGTGACTTTAACAATGATGGCAAGAGCGATATCGCCTGGCGCGATCGCGGTAATGGCGATGCTGCGGTGTGGTTGATCAATGGCACTCAACTGGCAGGAGCCGCCGTGATCATTTCGGGTGTGCCCTTTAACTGGGAAGTCAAAGCGATTAGTGACTTGAACAACGATGGTAAGGCTGAGTTTGTCTGGCGGGATGCTGCGACCGGAGATGCTGCGGTGTGGTTGATCAATGGCGTGCAGATTGATGATACAGCACTCTACCGTCAAGGAGATTCAAAACCTGTGCCCACTGGTGCATCAGATGATTTGGTCATGGGTGATCATGCCATCGTCTATCAGGCATTGCAGCGCGATCGCAACTTCGTCTCGATCGACACACAAGCAGCCGATGGCGGTGGAGACGACGTGCTGTATGGCAATCAAGGCGATGATATTCTGCTCGGTCAGCAAGGCAACGACATCATGTACGGTGGTGCAGGTGAAGATGACATGACCGGCGGTCACAATGTGCTAGGTGGTGCCGATGGCAATGATTCGATGGATGGAGAAGCAGACTCGGATGTGATGCTCGGCGATAACGGCACGATTACTCGGCGTTGGGTGAACAATGCGTGGCAGCGATTTGTGGCACCGTTTGCGACGGTTATTCGAGATATTGTGCGCTTTGATGATGTCGATCGCATCGCTGGCAATGACACGATGGTCGGAGGAACGGGTGATGACATCATTCAAGGTCAGCGTGGAGACGATTTCATTGATGGTGGTGCTGGAGATGATGAACTCTATGGACAACTGGGCAATGACATCATTCAAGGTGGAGACGGACAAGACACGATTTTAGGAGATGTCGGTATCATTACTCGCGATTCCAATCCAGATGGTTCGGCTCGTCGAAATCTCAATGGTTCGTGGCATCGAGATGTGATTCTAACTGATGTTGGTCGCGTGACTGGAACCGTCAGCGGAACACCGACTGCGGCACAATTCCAGAATCCAGATCTCTTGTTACTGACTGAATCGGCTGGATATGAGGTCGAACTCCTAGCAGATGGGAATGATGCAATTAATGGGGGATCTGGAGATGATGCGCTCTTCGGTCAGCGCGGTAACGACACGATTCAAGGTGGAACAGGCAATGATTACATTGAAGGCAATGCAGGCAATGATTTCATTGATGATCTCGCAGGGGATGACTTCATTGTTGGAGATGACACCTCGAATCTGCCACCGTTTAACACGGAACTCCCGATCGTCACTCGTGCGATTCACCTGATCGAGCAGAATGCAAACCTAGCTCTCGATTTCTTCGGGACGATCGTTACGCCAAACTTGACCTTAACGCCTAACCCAATTTCGGGCTTGCTGCCAGCCTTGACGCTCTCGCCGACTTTAACGCGCGATCATTCTACGACTCCGATCACGGGTGCGCTTCGTACAACCTCGGGTGTAACGTTCCAAACGCTAGCTGCTGTCATTCCTGATGTGATCAATCATCTTGATTTACTAGCAGGAAATGACCAAATTTCGGCGGGTGCTGGCTTAGACACGGTTGTGGGAGATAACTATACGAATACTATTCCGCTGAGAACAGGAGTAGCTGGAATTGATCAATCGTTGGATCTGATGATGCGATCGCTGTATCAGTTGAACTATGACCTTCACGGCTTAGAACTTGCGCTGACTGGAACGAGTGGCGCGACTGCACGAGAAATTACACTCGGTGGAGATGTGATTGATGCAGGGGGAGATCGCGATTTAGTCATGGGTGACAATGCCTTCTTGATCGGGGGCTTAACGATTAAATCACCGAGTAATGCTGCGGCGATTAGCACAATGGTCGGAAATCTTCAGCAATTAATTGCGAACTTCAATCGCACCGTTGATACGGTATTAGATCCGCTCACCACTCGACCCATGAATCAGCCGTTTACTTTAGCGATCGGCAATGATCAAATCACTGGAAATAGTGGCGATGACAAGCTTCTCGCTGATGACACTTTTGTTCTTGCTCCTAACTTCAGCAATCCCAACTATGTGAAAGGCAGCTTCTGGAACTATGCACTTATCGGCGGTGATCAGCCTGCTCGTTCTACGCTGCGCGAGTTTAACCTGAAGCTCGGAAACGATTTGGTGAATGGTGGTTCTGGAAATGACTTAATGATTGCTGGTTATAGTAATGTGATTCTGCCGCTCGCAAATCAAGCGCCTGTCACTCAAAGCGATCGCCTACAATTCCAACGCGATCTCGAACTGTTTGCTGAAGATGTCAGAACCTTCATTCGCGACCTGCACAATACCAATCACGGCATTGAGTATGTCAATAACAATCAGTCTCATACCCTAATTGCTCAAAACGATGTGATGAACGGTGAAGCAGGCGATGACTTGATATTGGGCGATAATGCAACGCTGCTGCTCCCGATCGTCGATCGACAAATCAATCTCAGCTTTGAAATCGTCAGAGGCTATCTCGATTCCAGCGACGAATCTTACAACTTCAGTCAAGGTCTACCTCATCAGTACGATTTGATCTACCGCAATTCAAATCTAGGAGCAACGCGATTTGCTGAAGATACGATGACAGGCGGCGATGGAAATGACATCCTGTTTGGACTTCGAGGCGTTGATACGATGCAAGGAGATGCTGGAGATGATTACTTGTTTGGAGGTGCAGAGACGGATGTGCTGAATGACACATTAGGAACAAATGTGATCCGAGCAACAAATCCCAGTGCAGGGGACAGCACAATCATCAATCCTCGCATCAACGCCTATCTTGTGAACTTCCTCAGTCCTGCTCTCCAGCGCTATATCTCAGAGCTAGATCAAGAGAAAAACAAACTCACTCTCGAAGGACGGTTCCAGCTTTCCTTCCCGGATTAATTTTTTCAGTAAGCCGAGCGTATTGAGTTATAAGTAATACGCTTCCTTTGCCAGCTCACTTACCTGTTAGGACTTTCCCGTGAAAAAGATTCATGCCCCTTGGATTGCAGCTTCCGCAATTTTTCTCGCTCCTTTCAGTGCTTTTGCGACTGAAGTTTCTCCTGCTCCTTCGACGATCGCTCAAGCTTCTCCTAATGCAGAGCTAATTAGAAAGCTCCAATTACTAGAGCAAAAGCAGCAAGAGCTAGAACAAGAAATTGAAAGCTTACGGCAGCAGATTTCGCCACAATCCGGCACTGCTAAAAAGCCTACTTCTGATCAAGTCGGGGTGACTGCTCCTGAAAAACGTCCTCAACAGTTTGAAGTCTCGGCAGAAGCATTATTCTTAAAGGCTCGAACGAGTAACGCGATGGATTTCGCGATCGTAGACTCAGGACAAGCACTAGCAGTTAGTGGGGATCTGGCAAGAGTTCGATATGAAGATCCAACGGCGCTGCGCGTGGGTTTAACCTATCGTCCTGAAAAGACAGCTTGGGAAGTGGCTGCAACTCATATGTTTTTCAATACTGGCGGGCAGCAAAGTGCTGTTCGACCGACTCAAGGGTTCTTGTACTCTACGTTGACGCATCCGGTTCAGAATGATTCTGCCAATACGGCGGACGCCAGTGCGCGGATGAATTATGCTGCGACTGATGCCGAACTTGCTTATCGGTTCAAAATTGGACAAAGCTTGGGTGTGCGAGTGTTTGGAGGCTTGCGCTTTGCGACTGTGAATCAAGTGATGAATGTTGCCTATGATGGGCGAGATTTTAACCAGGCAACGGCTCGGATTGAGAATCGATTAAGTGGGTTTGGACCTCGCATGGGTGCTCAAGCAGATCTCAGGTTGGGCAAAGATTTTAGTCTGTTTGGTCGCGGTGCAGGAATGCTTCTAGTGGGCAATCGGACAACGAGCTACGAAGAAACCGATAACAATCGTGCTGATCTGGTTGCTCGGATTTCGCAGGATAAATATCAAACGTTTGTGCCAGGTTTGGAGTTTGCTTTAGGAGTGAGTTGGCAACCCAAAATCAGTCAGCAAGCGACTTTGAATCTGAGTGCGGGTTATGAATATCAACATCTCTTTAATGTGTCGAATTCGATTCGATTTGTCGATGGAGCGAGTCCAGGCGTATTTTCTGAAAGCCAGAATGATTTCAGTTTTCAAGGCTTCTTTATGAAACTTGGGATCAGTTCAGAGTTTTAGCGAAGCAAGTGGAAACTGGACGGTGAAAGTCGTACCGCGATCGCTGCCTTCACTTTCAACGGTGATTGAACCCCGATGCAGTTCGACCAATTGATGCACGATCGTCAGACCTAGACCTAACCCGTCTGCGGAAGCAGCATTGGTTTCATCTTGACGAAACCGATCGAAAATATGCGGTAAAAATTCAGGCTGAATCCCAATCCCGGTATCGATCACTTTGACGTATGCCATTCCATCTAGTTCAGTGAGTTGAACTGTAACTTTTCCGCCTGCTGGAGTGAACTTAATTGCATTGGTGAGCAAGTTTAATAAAATCTGCTGCAATCGTTTCGGATCGCCTGAAATGACCAGATCTAAATCCATCGAGCTAAATTCAAGCTGAATGTTCTTTTCTGCTGCTGTTGGTCGAACGCCCTCGATCGCAGCAGAAATGACTGCGTATAAATTGACCATCATGACTTTGATCGGCAATTGACCTCGAATAATGCGTGAAATGTCTAAGAGGTCTTCAATTAATTGAGATTGAGATTGGGCATTGCGCTCGATCGTTTCTAAGGCTCGATCGATACTTTCAGAATCGAGATTGCGCGATCGCAGTAATTTCGCCCAGCCTAAAATGGCATTGAGTGGTGTGCGCAGTTCGTGGGTAACGACAGCGAGAAATTCGTCTTTATTTTGATTTGCGGTTTCTGCTTCTTCGCGTTGCGCGATCGCTCTTCTCAGCGCAATTTGACTTTGTTTAAGCTGTTGATTTAATCGATCCTTTTGGTTTCCCTCGATCATTTGCCGCAGTACTACGCTCTGCAGTGTATGTTGTAATACTTCTGGCGTTACTTTGTGCGAGAGGATGTAATCTTTTGCACCTGCTTTTAGAAGTTGCGATGCAATTTCTAATGTGTGCGCGATCACAACGATCGGAACTGTGTCTTCAAATTGCTTGAGTTTGCTAATAAATTGTTCGCCTTCCATATCATGCAGATCGGAGTGCATCAAGATCGCATCTGGAGCAGCATGGCAACAAATATTCAGCGCCGCATTGCCTGAACGTGCTACAACGATATTCCAGTCAACGTCAGGGGACTGACTGAGCGATCGCTGAAAGAGAGCATTGTCAAACTGAGATCGGCGAATCAGGAGAAGAGTGCAGAACTGCTTCATATCATTCTGCCAGGGAAACACCTATGAGGAAGATGCAGAAAGAGCCAGACTTCAACGGTGCCAAGAGTCATGAATTTAATGATCTACAACTCTGAACGGCTTTGCCTCCATCTTAAACGACCTTTGCTCCCAAACCGGAAGACGGATCGAAAATGAGAGCAAGTTCGAGACATTGCAGAGAATCAATTCTTATTCCTAAGCATGCGAACCTTTGCCTTACTAGATTCTGACGTTTGGGAATCAATGTCAATCCGTACCAGTTGCTATCATTGCTACATAGCAATCGAAGCATAAGACACGAGAATTTCCTATCTCTCTGTGCCTTATGCTTCTCATTTCAACGCAAGTCGAGACTAAACTCTAGACTGACAGAGCCGCATCTGTCTGCGTTGCACCACTCGAACCGGAATAAACCAATCCTCGTTGCATATCCAACGTCACAATTTCACCATCGCGGATGACCCCGGTTGCATTTTTCACACCCACTAACACAGGAATGCCTAACCGCAAGCCAATCACCGCTGCATGGCTTGTGAGGCTACTGTCTTCTGTGACAATCCCTGCCGCTTTGCGAATCGCATCAATATGCTCTGCCGTTGTACTCGGTGCAACTAAAATCTCACCCGAATGAAATTGGTGGATTTCCCGAATGGTGGAAGCTAACCGGGCGCGACCACTGACTGATCCCTGTCCGATTCCTACACCTTTGCCACGGACTGCTGTGACGACTTCAACTTTGATTAAATCAGTCGAACCCGCGACCCCCTGAAGTGTTCCAGCCGTGAGCACGACTAGATCTCCTTCAGACACCATGCCTTTTTCTTGTGCCACGTTCAATGCCGCTTGGAAGGTCTGACCTGTAGAAGGCAAATCTAGAACGAGTAAAGGTTTTACGCCCCAAACAAGTTGCATCTGCCGTGCTACATCTACGTGCGGCGTAATTGCCAAAATCGGAGTTCTCGGACGGAATTTTGACACGTTCCGCGCTGTCGCTCCGGTCTTCGTCAGGGACATAATTGCGGCTGCATCTAGCTGCATCGCAATATTACCGACCGCTTGACTGATCGCATTCGGAATCGATCGACCTGTATTTTCCAACAGTTTTTGAGAATGCTCTTGCTCGATCCGAATCGCGATCGTTGCCATTTGCGAAACTGCTTCGATCGGGTATTTCCCAACTGCCGTTTCATTCGACAACATTACTGCGTCGGTGCCGTCTAAAATCGCATTCGCCACGTCCGAAATTTCTGCACGAGTCGGGCGAGGACTGCTCACCATACTGTCGAGCATTTGAGTCGCAGTAATCACCGGAATCCCTAAACGATTCGCCGTTTTGATCAACCGCTTTTGCAAAATCGGCACATCTTCAGCCGGAAGTTCAACGCCTAAATCGCCCCGCGCGACCATGACTCCATCTGAGATCGAGAGAATCGCTTCCATTTGCTCGATCGCTTCGTGCTTTTCGATCTTCACAATTACTGGAACAGACTTACCTGCACTGGCGATCAGTTCTTTGATCTCCAAAACATCTTGAGGATTGCGCACAAAGCTCAATGCCACCCAATCCACACCTTGATCCAAGCCAAAGACCAAATCTTTGCGGTCTTTATCGGTTAGAGCTTTGATCGAGAGGTAAACGCCAGGGAAATTCACCCCTTTGTTGTTAGAAAGCGGACCACCGACAACGACTCGACAATGCAGAGATCGATCAGCTTGATCGACTTTTTCTACCTTCATTTCGACTCTGCCATCATCAAGCAGAATCGTTGCACCTTCAGGAACTTCTTCGGAGAGCTGATCATAAGTGACTGAGCTAATCTCTTGAGTTCCGGGAACGGTGCGACTGGTGAGGATGAAGGGATCGCCTTTTTTCAGCGTAATTGGACCATTCTCGAAGCGCCCAAGTCGAATCTTTGGTCCTTGTAAGTCCTGTAAAATCCCGACGGGCTGATTCAATTCAAAGGAAATCTGCCGAATTAAGCGAATGCTTCGGAGATGGTCATCGTGCGTTCCGTGGGAAAAGTTGAGGCGGAGTGTTGTTGCACCCGCTTCAATGAGGTCGCGCAAGACTTCGGGACTACTGGTTGCAGGACCGATCGTAGCGACAATTTTAGTTCGACGGTGGGAAGATGGCAGCGGCATGTACGGTGAACAACTCTATAGACGATCAAATAAACCAAACCTGCTTTCTCCGTTCGTCGAAAAGCAGTAAGACCCAGGACGTTCAAAATGCTGATCTAGGGCACTTGGGATACTACCACGTTTAGGTCGATCTCAAAATGGCATCCAGACAGAGATTGACGAAGACTTTAAGCAAAATGTTACACAAGGCACAGACAATTGCTTACAAAACATATTGTTGGTCGCGTTCAGCCTGACAACTCATGAATAAACTAAAACAATTGCAATCAAAGAAAAAGAGAAGCAAAAGATCGAAACCTCAAATCTACGGATCACTTCATCGTTAAAATGGTTACGATTTATAACTCGTCTTAATCCTTAAACGAACTTCGAAAAGTTTTATTCTGTCCCCTTGCCCATTTTTCTTGACCAATGTCAGAAATCATTGAAATCGACGGTAAAAAGTTTGTTCCGGCTGAAGAGTTGCCCATTCCAGAGTGGGCTTCTGTGTTGAATGAGCGCCCCCAACCCATTTTGACGCTCAAAGATGATGATCTGTTTCTACTCACGGATACGTTTGGCAACATTGGCGGCTCCTCAGATGAGGGACGCAGTAGCGGTTTAGGATTGTTTTGTCATGATACGCGCTTTCTGAATCGGTTAGAGTTTCAGATCGATGGTCGCCCTCCCATTTTGCTGAGCAGCACGGCAGAAAAAGGATTTGTACTATCTGTGCTGTGTACGAATCCTCGCATTGACGATCGCATTCCTGCTGAAACGATCGGGATCAAACGCGAATTGGTGCTAAATGGAGGACTCTTTGAGGAGATCGAGATCGCGAACTATAGTACCGAACCGATTGAGTTTGAATTAAGTCTTAGCTTTGATGCAGACTTTATTGATTTGTTTGAGGTACGGGGCTTTGATCGATCTCAACGCGGCACTCTGCTTCGACATTTACCCGTCGAGATGACCAAACCTGTTGAAGAAGTTGAGCCAGATCCGGATTCGTTTGAAGCGCCAGAAACGGCTCAGGTTGAACTGACTCTGGCATATCAAGGGTTAGATGGCTCGGTTTTAGAATCCCGAATCGACTTCGTGCATCATCAGCCGCACTTTCTCAAAGGCTATACAGCCCTATGGCAACTCAAATTGCAGCCGCATGAGACTCAGAAATTTGGCTACCGCTTGCAGCCTTTGAGTAACGGTCGTCCGGTTTCGAGAGTCAGCACGCCGATGACGCTTTCCCAAGCCAAAGCGGCAGAACTTTCCGAGGAGCAACATTGGCGGCAGCAGGTGACTCAGATTCGATCGGACAAAAACACCTTCAATCGCGTGATTGAGCGAGCCGAGCAAGATGTATACCTGCTCAGACAAACCTTTGGCAGAAATAAAGCGTTATCGGCTGGCGTTCCGTGGTTCTCGACGTTGTTTGGACGCGATTCCATCATTGCCGCTTCTCAGACGTTACTCCTTGATCCCCAAATTGCGAAAGAAACGCTAGCAATTTTGGCGCACTATCAAGGCAAAGCGGATGATGAATGGCGCGAAGAGCAACCCGGAAAAATTCTGCATGAGATTCGATTTGGTGAGATGGCACGCTGTCAGGAGATTCCGCATACTCCTTACTATGGAACGGTGGATGCAACCCCGTTGTGGTTAATGCTGTATGCAGAGTATTTCTCCTGGACAGCAGACTATGAGACGCTCGATCGCTTATGGAATTCTGCACTAGCTGCGATGGATTGGATCGATCGCAATATGCGAGAAACGGGCTATCTTGCTTATCACCGCACGTCAAAGCGAGGGCTGGACAATCAAGGCTGGAAAGATTCGGGGAATTGTATTGTCGATCGTAAAGGTAGACTCGCTCAAGGTGCGATTACGCTTTGCGAGGTTCAAGGCTATGTGTATTCTGCGAAAGTTCGGCTGAGCCATATTGCCCGGATGAAGAAGCGGATTGATCTTGCCGATCGCTGGGATGAGGAAGCAAGAGATCTGAAAGTTCGATTCAATCGCGATTTCTGGATGGAAGATCAAGATTTCTGTGCTTTGGCATTAGATGGTGATGGCAATCCAGTCGATAGCATTACCTCAAATCCAGGGCACTGTTTGAGCTTGGGCATTTTCACGCCGGAGAAAGCTTACAGTGTGGCGGAGCGGTTACGTGCGCCGGATATGTTTAATGGTTGGGGCATTCGGACATTGAGTAGTTTGTCGCCTGCTTATAATCCGATGGGCTATCACGTTGGCTCGGTGTGGCCTCATGACAATGCTTTAATTGCGATCGGGCTACGTTCGCTTGGGTTAATTGACCAAGCGTTAGAGCTGTGTAAAGGCTTGCTCGATATGACGCGCTATCAGCCGTATCAACGTCCGCCGGAATTGTTCTGCGGCTACGATCGCACCGATGATAATGAGCCAGTTCAATATCCAGTTGCTTGTACACCGCAAGCTTGGGCGACGGGAAGCATTTTTCAATTGGTGCATATGATTGTGAACTTGGTTCCAGATGCGCCTGGAAACTGTCTGCGGGTAATTGATCCAGCTTTGCCCGAGTCGATTAATTCGCTGTCGTTGCAGAACTTAAGGGTGGGTCCAACATTGTTGGATCTCGAATTTGAGCGATCGGGTTCTTCTACGTCTTGTCGGGTGTCGAAGAAACGAGGGAATTTGCGCGTGGTAATTGAGGCTTAACGCTAATTCGATGAGGGGGCACTGGTTCAAGAGACTCATGCTCCCTCAATCTCCAAGTCTTCAGAATTTAGAACAATGCTTTCAATACCAATTTGGGATGAAACACAATACTAGGAGGCTTCAGCATATGGGCCATTTGTAAAAAAGCCAAATGTACCTCAACATCTTTTTGTGCAGTAGCCATCAATCGATCGAGATAAACCTGGAATAATTTTGCTCCTTGTTTCGGCGCGATCGCTCCTTTCGTAGTTGGAAATTTAGAATCAGATCCGGTTGCTAGTGACCAAGCAAAAGCATTACTGCGAGCCAGTTGCTTTTGAAAATTGGGTTTCTGCAATTTTGCTAACCATTGTTGTAAAACCAGCGCGGCTAATGCACTTACGGTCATCCCTTGTCCATAGATGGGACAAAGCGCGCAGACCGCATCTCCGATCGCAATTAACCCTTCTGGCATCGCAATTTTTTCGTAGTGATACAGTCGATTCATTGTGGCGCGATGGGCTTGAATATCAGACACGGGTTCTGCTTGCGCGATCGCTTGATAGAAAGCAGGATGATCTAAACTTTGAGCAAATTGTAAAAAACCTTGTTCCTCGATCGGAGGATAATCATGTGCATATCCTCCCAAGGTAGCAATCCATTGATCATTTTCCACTTGAGCTAAATATCCCAAACGAGTTTGATCAGGGGGGACTTGGCTAATCAGCAAAACCCTACCATCCGGCTGAAACTGAGAGGGAATGCGGTATCGACGAGTTGTATAGCCTAATCCTGGATCAATCACAGTTGTAGGAGGTGGAGTGATTCCAAGACTTTCTAACCATTGAGGAACATGAGTACTGCGACCACTGGCATCTACAACAAGTTGGGCAGTAAGTTCGCCGTTTGGAAGTTTGACCCCTTGAATTGCAGTTCCAGTAGACAACAATCCAATCACTCGTTGCTCTTGTAAAAAAGTAATATTGGCGATTTTACTCACCTGCTGTCGAATTACGCTTTCGAGCAATGGGCGGGTACAGGTGTAAGATTCTAGCCCGACGGGTGTTTCAGTTGTGGGTGACCAACGACCCGCTTGAAAGTACAGGAAGTCTTTTCCCCAATCAAACGGAATAGCTCCAGCCGTTGCAAGTGCATCGTCAATGCCAGGAAAGAGTGCTTCTAAGATTCGGTAGCCTTTGGTAAATAGAACATGCGGTTGAACAGATTGCGGTACGCCTCGTCGCGGTTCAGCCGTCAGGGGGAGCTGATCGCGATCGACGATCGTCACTTGCTGAAAGTATTCGGATAGCACACGCGCTGCAAGCAATCCAGCAATACTGCCACCAATGACGATCGCATGTTGATTCTGTTGGATAGGCATAGATTTGATGGGAGCAACTCAATCCCGACGATAACGATTCGAGGGTTGAATTGCAAGGTTAACCGGATCGCTAGGATTTGACGATCGCGCCAAAATCCGCCAACGATCGCGCATGATTTCGCAAAATCCCCAACAAATTCAAACGATTCTGCTTGATGTCTGGATTAGAATCCATCACCAACACGCTATCTTCTCCATCAAAAAAGGCGCTCACGGTTGGAGCAATCTGACTTAAGGCCTCAACGAGTTTCGTGTAATCCGTCTTGCCTTTCAGGGTTTGATTCAACTGTTGCAAGGCAGTAAAGAAGGCTTTCTCAGAATTCTTTTCAAACAGTTCAGGGCGAATGACGGGAACGGGATCAAGCTGTTGTCGATCTAATGTGCCTTGAACGGCGAGTCGAGACGCACGATTCACAGTTTCGTAAATGGCTGCGAGACGCTGATCATTGCGAATCGTTTGTAAGAAATTCGCGCGATCGCGCACATCTAATAAGTTCTGTAATGCCCGCACTGCATAGTCTGGGTCATTCTCACCCAACACAGCATTTACTAAGTCATAGTCAATTTTTTCGTCTTTCAGCAATGTCTCAACACGCTGTAAGAAAAAGTCTTTCAACTGCTTGAGCAAATCAGCCGTCGCTAATTTCTGGACTTGCGCGTAGTTTTCACTAAAACCCTTAACTAACTGTTCTAAAAGTAAATTGAGATCCAGCTTTAAGTTTGCTGCCCAAGTAATGTTGACGATCGCGGTTGCTGCTCGTCTCAGCGCAAATGGATCAGACGATCCAGACGGGATTAATCCCAATCCAAAAATGCTGACTAAGGTATCTAAGCGATCGCTAATTCCGACAATCTGACCTGCTAAAGATTGCGGCAAATCATCGCCTGCACCTCTGGGCAAATAATGTTCATAAATTGCATTCGCAACCGTTTCGGACTGTCCCCCTGCGATCGCGTATTTCTGTCCCATCACCCCTTGAAGCTCTGGGAATTCGCCTACCATTTGAGTCACGAGATCAGCTTTGCATAAGAGTGCTGCTTGTTCAATTTCAGTGCGATCCCCAACTTGTAACTGAGTGCAAATCTGACCTGCGATCGCCACAATGCGATCGATTTTTGCACGGACTGATCCCAAATCCGCTTGGAATGTCACTGTTTCGAGCTTGGGTAAATAGGCTTCCAGAGGAATTTTACGATCGGCATCAAAGAAGAACTTCCCATCGGACAACCGCGCCCGAATCACTCGCTCATTTCCGGATGCAATGATTGCTGCTTTTTGAGGATCGCCATTGGATGCCGTAATAAAGTTCGGCAATAGTTCAGAACTGCCTGCTTTCTGCACCGGGAAATACCGCTGATGGCTTTCCATTTCGGTTGTGATTACTTCCGCCGGAAGTTCTAAAAATTCTGCATCAAACTTGCCCACAACCGCTGAAGGATACTCGACTAAGTTCGTCACCTCACGCAGCAAATCAGCATCGATAATGGCAACTCCATTCAACTGTTTTGCTGCTGCTTCGACTTGCTGTTTGATTACAATCTGACGTTGTTCGGGATCAACTTCAACGAATGCAGATTTCAAGGTTGAAACATAAGATTCTGGATTCGGAATTGAAACCGGATCAGGATGTAAAACGCGATGACCCCAAGAAATGCGATCGCTCTTGTATGCAATCGAATTACTCGTAATCTCGATCGGTAAAACATCGCCATCAATCAACGTGACCAACCAGCGAATCGGTCGAGAAAAGCGCAAATCGCCATCTCCCCAACGCATAAAGCGTTTTCCTTCCAATTGTGTGATCCATTGCGGAATCAATTCCGTTAGGATTTGCGCGATCGCTCTGCCTTTGATTGTTTTTTTGACAAAAATGAATTCGCCTTTCTCGGTTGGACGAATTTCAAAATCCGCGATCGAGACTCCTTGTTTTTGGGCAAATCCCTCGGCTGCCTTGGTGGGCTGTCCATCCTTGAAAGCTGCTTGTGCAGGCGGTCCTTTGACTTCTTCTTCTTGATCCGGCTGTTGAGCAGGCAACCCTTGAATGACGATCGCTAATCGTCGCGGCGTTCCATAAAACTGAATCGCGTCAGTCGTCAAATTTAACTCCACCAACTGTTTCGGAATCCGCGATCGCCATTGTGACAACGCTTCATCGACAAAACTTGCGGGTAGTTCTTCAGTTCCAACTTCTAGTAAAAATGACGGCATGACTGGGGACGATCGAAATGAGCGAATTAATCAATCTCATCAGTTTACCGTGCCACTGCAATCTTCACGCAATTTTCAGTCTGCAACCCGCATCCGAAGCGCATCATGATAAGAACACAGCGATTTTGTTAGGGGAGAAGTTAATCTTCACGAGATCCTCAGATTCTTGATTTAGTCTTCGAGCATCGTGAATTACTGCCAGATATGAAGACATTGGAACGACTCGGAATTTTAACCAGTGGAGGAGATTGCCCAGGGTTGAATGCAGTCATCCGGGCGGTCGTCAGCCATGCCGTGCTCACTTACGGTTGGCATGTTGTGGGAATTCCTTATGCAACCCGAGGCTTGCTCGATCGAGCAATGATGCCACTGAGCTTACACGGCTTAGATTTAAAGGGAATTGATCCATTGCTGACAATGGGCGGAACGATTCTTGGCAGCATTAACAAAGGAGATACCCTGAGTAGAATCCAGGAAGTTTTAGATGGATATGCTGCCTTAGAGCTTGATGCGTTGATTGGAATTGGTGGAGATGGGAGTTTAGCGATTCTCAATCAACTCGCAACTCAGGGAAATTGGCAGTTTATTGGCATTCCAAAAACGATCGATAATGATGTTGCTTGCACTGAACGAGCCATTGGATTCGATACCGCAGTCAATACGATTACAGAAGCCCTGACTCGATTAACCTTTACTGCTGCGAGTCACGATCGCGTCATGATCGTCGAAGTGATGGGACGAGAAGCGGGGCATCTCGCTTTGCATTCTGGAATTGCGGGCGGAGCGGATGTGATTTTGATCCCTGAAATTTCTTACTCGATCGAGCAAGTCTGTCAACATCTTGCCGAATTGCGCGATCGCTGGGGACGAAGATTTGCGATCGTGGTCGTTGCGGAAGGCGCCCATCGGAGTTTAGAAAGCGCAAATCAATCTTGCGAAGCCATAAAATGTGGCATGGGACAATATGTTGCGAATGAAATCGCAAAATGTAGCCCTTACCCTGTCGATTGCCGAGTCTCGGTGCTAGGGCACATTCAGCGAGGTGGCATTCCTTCAGCACTCGATCGCCTGATCGCAGCTAGCTTGGGCAAAACTGCCGTCGATTTAATTGCGAACGGAGAGACTCGAAAAATGGTTGCCTGGCAGAATGGTCATGCTGAAACCGTTCCGCTTGATGCAGTTTTAGCAAAGAGTCCGTGTTCTGTTGATCCGGCAAGTGATCTGGTACAGACTGCAAGGGCTTTAGGCATCTATACAGGCAAGTAAAGCTATTCTTTTTTCTCAATCACGATCGTCAGATGTGCCACCATTGCTCCAATCACACCGACAGCCGCAATGACCGGAAACAAAGCTGCACTGACAACACCACCGACAACCCCAACGGTGAGTGGAATTTCGATGAGTGTTCGCTCTTCGTTTTTGAGAATAATCCGGCGAATATTGCCTTGATGAATCAGTTCTCTGACTTTCGCGACTAAAGCATCGCCGCTAATTGTAAATTCCTCGATCGTTCCTTTCTCTTCAAAGTGAGTTTCAGTTTCTGGAGGAACCACTTCGGTTGGAACTGTTTCGATGACTTCTTTAGGTTCGTCGAGAGGAGTATTCATAGATATAGATCTCCATCATGATTGATATCTAAAGCGTAGAGATAAAAGTTGAGGAAGTTGTGAGGGAGGACAGTATTTCAACGATTCAAAGCTCTGTAACCTCATTGAAATACTGCTTGCTCAAGGGTGACGCGAAAGAATTCAAAGTAGCGATCGCTGCCAATCCACCAGCCTGCGCCCATCTGCGAGGGAATTGTGTAACCGCCAAAGGTCTGTTCTGCTTGGTATTCCCCACCAAAAGGAATCTTGGCATACTGTTTATCTTCGGTTTGATCCCCCCAACGAAGAAAAGAACTCTTGAGTAATCTGCCCTGGCTATCAATCACAAAAGTCAGAGTAATTGGCTCATTGTCGAGCGTCAGGCTCGCTTGAATTGTGTTGTCATTAATGACTTGCCAACTCACACCTCGCTGAGGCAGTAAAGCAGACGGCAACCAGAACAACTCTCCTACAGAGCGCCCAATTGCCGAGCGCATCAGATCAGGACTTTGAGCATTGACAACAGGAATCACCCCCCAGAGCGAAAACCGCATTCGTCCAGTACTAGCAGTGTAGTAGTCTGCTCCTTGCATCTGGATAATTCCTTGTCTTGCGTTCGCTTGCCAGACAAATCCTGTAGTAGAAAGCAGTTCTTCTGCTTGGAGAGGCATCCAGTCTTGATTGGGTGCAAGTCGAATTGTACCTTTCATTGTTAGGTAGACAGCGTTTGCTAGGGGCGTTCCAGGCGCGATCGCATGTAAAAAATATCGCTGTACAGGTTCCGGTTGATCTGCAATTAGGTCTTGGCTAAATGGTTCGACTGCGGGTGTTTTAGGTTCTAAGGTTTGCCAAATTTGTGCAATCTCTGCATTATTTGTTGCTTGTATGATGAGTAGCGCGATCAATGCGATCGCAACTAACGATCCGACAAGGAATAAAATCTTTGCCAGCATAGCCTCACCTTGAAATTTTTGGTGTACTCATTCTCTACTATAGTCGTGCTTCGGATGTAGAGAACTCAGATCATCCTAGAACTGAAAATAGATAAATGGCGCAGGCTGAGCTGGAGCGAGAAAAACTACACCAAACATGACAAAAAAGAAGGCACATAGACCCGGAAGTGAACTTAATCTCAAGCGCATTCCTTGAGCTAGCTGGTGACCTGCATAGTCCGTCAGAATGAACATTGGAACTGCGATCGCCAGTGCAGTTGCAAACCAATTGATGCCCGTTGGATCAATCACACCCCATAGCTTCTGCAAAATGAACAAAGAGGTCGAGAAATCTGACGATCGAAAAAAGATCCAAGTTAGACACACAAAGAGTAGAGTGACAAAATTTGCACAAAGCTGATAGTCCCATGCTTGTGTAACGCTGCTTTTTGGGATTCTGTCTGCATACAGTTTATGCACCACAAGCGCTCCACCATGTAGCCCACCCCAAACCACAAAGTTCCAGCTTGCTCCATGCCATAATCCACCTAACAGCATCACAATCATCAGATTGCCATATTGCTGAGCTTTCCCACGTCGATCGCCGCCCAGAGGAATATAGAGATAATCGCGTAGCCAATTCGAGAGCGAAATATGCCAGCGTCGCCAAAACTCGGTAATACTGCGTGAGAGATAAGGTGTCGCAAAGTTTTTGGGAATATCAAAGCCGAGAATTTTTGCAGTCCCGATCGCCATATCACTGTAGCCGCAAAAATCACAATAAAGCTGAATCGCGTATCCAATCACCGCAAGCCAAAGCGTCATTGCACTGTAATCAGCAGGCTGCTTAAACACTTCATTCACAAACAAAGCTAAGCGATCGGCAACAATCACTTTTCTGACTAAGCCCAGTAAGAAAAGTTGAGCACCCTGACTGAAATTCTCCCGGTTTAAGTGAATGCCTTTCTGAATTTCGCCAAGGAACTGACTCGATCTCAGGATTGGTCCCGAAATCAAATGTGGAAAAAACGCAACCAAAAGCGCAAAATCCCAAAACGTTTTTGCGGGTCTGCTCGTTCCACGATAGATATCTGCTAGGTAGCTAATGACTTCAAAAGTGATGAACGAAATGCCGATCGGCAAAATGATCCGGAGGTTGGACAAATTCAGGTTCAGAACATTCAGACCCAGATTGAGCGAATCGATGAAAAAGTTGAAATATTTGAAGAACCCTAGCACGATCAGATTGAAAGTAATCCCTGCAATCAGCCATCGCTTCTTCTCTGGATTCTGGGTCGATTCAATCTGGAAACCAATCGCGTAATTCACGATCGTCAGTGCAGCAAGCAGAAAAACAAAGCGTTCGTCCCAATAGCCGTAGAAGAAGTAGCTAGCACCGAGTAAAATGATTTTTTTGAATCCCTGCGATCTCGCAAGCAATAAAATTCCAATCAGAACGCTAAAAAAGACAAAAAATTCTAAGCTTGAGAAAATCATGGTTCAGCAGCCTCAGACATCATGAGTGACTAATTTGTCTTTTTGCGCATTGCTTCGAGCAGGGGAACGAGCCGTTGTGCAATCAGTTCATGCCCAATTTCATTGATATGACCTGTGCCAGGAACAGAATTGTTAAACCCGCTGGTCGGTTGATGGAACGTTTGATGATAGTTCACAAAATCGCGCCGCATTGCCACGATCGGAACCTTGTGCTTTTCTGCGATTTCGATCAAAGCTGCTTCAGCCGGATTAGGTGGCTCATTTGGATTGTTGAAAGTGACATAGGGAATATGCAGAATTACCAAGTTCGGGTACTTCGCTTTCAAATTCACAACTGTCCATTCAATCAAGCGATCGTAATTGCCCTGCGATTTTGTCGGTGCTGCTTCAGTCGGTTTCGCCTGTTTTTTCAGCATCGCTTGAAGGTTCTTTCCGCCGACTCGTAGTGTCGAAATTTGCAACATAAAGCTCAGCTGCGGAAACTTTTGCTGAAAGAGTTGAGATAAGCGATCATCACTAGCAAAATCCTGATTGTGAATAGCTTGAAATGTGTTGCCTTGAGCACGAATGTAGAACTCTTTTGTGGGATCTAAGCCTTCTTCAGTAAAATCAGAATCGTTAATTTGAACTATCACAGCGTCAGGCTGCAATTGAGTCTTGTAGAAATCTGCTAAGTGCAAATAGTAGGCAGGTGTCGCCCCGGTTCTACCTCCATTGATAACCGTGACAGGCGAATTCTGCTGCTTGAAAGTCGATCCAATTCGCGCACTGTAGGTTTTGGCATCTTCGACTTGTTCTGCACTCGTAAACGAATCCCCGATCGACAAAACTCTAAATTCACCTTGAGCTTTGGGCAGAATCTCGTCGTTGCGCATTCCTAAGCTGTTCATTCTAGTGCGGCTGAAGCCTTCACCCGATTCGATTCTGTCACCAGGGTTATAAATTCTTCCTAGGCTTGGATGTTTTGTGGTTCCTGGGGACTGCTCGATTGTATTTCGGACAATGATTTCCCAAGCAAAAAGTGATAACAAGATCGCGATCGTGGACTTTAACAGGACGTAAAGAATCGCTCTCTGAGAGGAGTAACGATCTTCTTGTATGGGGTTAGTTGTCTCTAGAAGCGGTCGTGGGGCGCTCGACCGTCCTGACGTAAAATTTCTCATGATGCATAATTAAACCAAGTTTTAAAACAACCACTGCGCCCGGATGAGACACAGCCAGGAATCGTGTTAATTGCGACTTAGGAGCGAGATCGGCATCTAACAGCGCTTGTTATATCCCTAATTTCACTTAAGAATACAGAGAGCTTACATTACTAATTTCAGTGTAATTACTGTATCTAACTAACTTTATCGTCTCTTTAAAGACGAGTCGCCAGTTTTGAAGTGATGTTCACAAAAGAATGAGCGATTTTTAGCGGAGCTACTGCTAAGTCTCCGCAACGCTAGAACGACCTCTCAAAAACTTGCCGAACTTTTCTGACTCTCTGCCAGACTTGCGGTGGCAGCCAAAATGGATGATCCCAAGAAGATGCCCCAACTGATTCTCCCAAGACTTCAATCCGCCAAGCTTGCCACATGATCAGCAGCCATAGATTGTTGCCTAAATAGCGATCGCGTAAATTCGCTCCCATCTGTCCTGACATCATCTGTTCTGCAATCTGGGGCTGCCATCGCCCTTCAGCCCGCAGCACGCCCGGATTCAACCATTTACCAATCTCACGCCAAAACTCGCCATAGTACCAAGGACGCAACGGCACTCGCATGCCTCGTTTCTCTCGCCAAACGACCTCTGAGGGCAACCAAGATTCAACCGCACGTTTGAGAATGTACTTTTCGCAAGCTCCTTGTAACATCAGTTCGCCAGGAATTTTGAATGTCCAGCGAGTTAGGTCGGGATCACAAAATAGCGATCGTACTTGCAATCCTTGTGAAAGTGCCAAGGCAGTCGCACGCGGTTGAATATTCTGTGCGCCTTTTAACATCAGCGATGCACGCCTTAATTGAGCCAGAAGAGAACCACATTTTTCAGGATTCAAAGCATCACCGAGATAAGTTTGGAGATCAAGTTCGCGAATACTTTGGTAAACAGAATTAGAAAAGATTTGAGATTCGCAACCGTGCAATCTGCCAAATGTATTGAGATACTGTTTTGATAACGTGAAATTTTCTGAGTCGTATACTTGATTCGCAATTAAAGGCTTATTCGTCCAGCCTGCAAATAACTGATCGCCGTGTTCCCCGTTGAATACAACGCGAACATCTTGAGATGCAGCTTGATTGAGCAACAATAGTGGAGCTGTAACACCATCTCCATACGGTGCATCTAAAGCTCTAGCCGTTTCAGGAATAGCTTGAATAATCTGTTTCGCTTGGGCTGGAACTAGAGTCAATGGAATGTTGAGATAGTCTGCAACTTGCTGCGCGTAAGGTAGTTCTGAATCTTCTACGCCAAAATCAAGAGCATAAGCTCGAACTTTAACCCCAGATTGAACTAGTAAAGCAGCCACGATCGAGGAATCAATCCCACCGGATAGAAATACACCGACAGGCTCATCAGGTAAATCTTCAATTTGATGTGCGATCGCAGATTTCAACAGTTCTTGAAGCTGTCTTACGGCTTCAGTTTCATCGTGAATCATTGTGCTGGATTCGCGCCAGTCTTCAGTCTCAGAAATGGTGCAAGTAAAATCTTTTGTCCAAGTCAGCGTCGTGCCAGCAGAGATAGAAGCGATTTCTGCGATCGGGCTTAGCGGTGTTGGAACATAAGAAAAGCAAGTATAAGCATACAGTGCAGCATGGCTTACTGTTGGTTGAGCGAGTTTGAGCAGGGATTTCAACTGGGTTGAGAACCAGATAACCGATTCAATTTTGATCCAGTAAAGTGGAACTCGACCAAATGCGTCTCGACCTAGTTCTAAAGACGCTTCAGTTGCATTCAGCCACACATCATTGATAGTGCTTCTTCCGCAAGCACTGAGCCGAGTTTGAGTCGTTGCAAATCCCCACTGATCAGTGCAGAATTGAGTTGCTATCTTTGCATCACTGAGTTCAGAGAGTCTCTGTATCAGTTTGGGCTGATCACCATAGCCCCAATATCCCAACATTACTTCACCACAAACGTTTCTTCACTAATGGGACGTTCTGCGATCGACATTTTCACCGTCCAATTTCCAGGCTTGGACTGCGGCGATAAAGGAGCAAAGCAAAACGTTGTCCAGGGCGATCTCGTAATTTCTTGAGTCTGGAAACGACTCTGATGAATTCTCTCACCTGTTGAATCTAACCAATCACAACTGACAGCTAAGCGATCGTTGATCGGAGGATTTTTCAATGTGACTCGGTAAAACACTTGTGCGTCTTTTGTGCGATCGAACTGGGTGACTGAATTAGTTGAATCTTTTAACGTCACAATGTCTTGAATCGCAGCAATGCGAGCAATCTTATTGTGCTGCTTCTGCTGAACGACAGCAACGGTTGCAATCAAGCCAACAATCATAATTGCAACGGTTGAAATGACAATTTTATGGCGCTGGTTTTGCTGAGCTAGAGCTTCTCGTCGGCGCAATTGCACGATCGCGTCATCGAGTAAATCGTCGGGCAAATTTAACTCTTGTAAAATCTGTTTGACTTGCTCACGATCGAGTTCGTTGTCGCGAAGTTGAGATAAGCGATCGATTTCAGCTATGACTTGAGAAAGTTGAGCTTGCGTAAGGCGGGTATCCATATTCAAAACAGTCTCGCGATGAATCTGTCATAGCATAAGCGATCCTGTGATCTGCTTAGACTTAAAGATTTCCTCTGATTAGCTGCTCTCGCTCGATCGCTTCAAACAAAGATTTAAAGTTCCCTTCTCCAAATCCCTGCGATCCATGCCGTTCAATAATTTCAAAAAATAAAGTCGGGCGATCTTGAACAGGTTGCGTAAAGATTTGCAGCAAATATCCTTCGCGATCGCGATCGACTAAAATTCCGAGTTGAGCCAGTTGCTCGATCGATTGATCAATTTTGCCAACCCGAGCTTCTAAATTTGCATAGTAAGAACTCGGGACACTGAGAAATTCAATTCCTGAATTTTTCAATTCGGTGACGGTTTCAACAATGTTATGAGTCAGACAAGCAACATGCTGTACACCCGCACCGTAGTTGTATTCCAGGAATTCTTGAATCTGAGATTTGCCTTTGCCGATCGCGGGTTCATTAATCGGAAGTTTGACCCTTCCTGTTGAACTTTGCATCACCGATGACGTAAGCGCAGAATATTCGGTCGAGATTGCTCGATCGTCAAATTTAACGAGTAATTCCAATCCCAACGTCTTCTGAAAAAACTCCACCCAGTGATTCATTTGTCCTTTTTCAACATTGCCAACGATGTGATCAATTTGAATCAATCCAGCATTGGCGCGAGACGGAATCGAGCGAGAAACAAATCCTGGCGCGAAAACACCTTGATAGCGATCGCGTTGCACAAACTTGATTAAAGTATTGCCATAGCCATAAATCATTGCGTAACGATACTTTCCCGCTTCGTCTTGCTCCTCATTCGGTGCAACCGCTTCTAATGCACCTCGGGAGGTACTGACTTGAAATGCACGATCGACATCTCTAACACCCAAAGCAATCACTGCTACATGATCTCCATGCTTCGCCGCTCTTGAAGCGATTGGGTGATCTGGGTTGAGTGCAGAAGTTAAGACTAAGCGAATTTCGCCCTGCTGCATGACATAAGACGCAACATGGCGTTCTCCGGTATCAAGTCCTCGATATGCGATCGTCGAGAAGCCAAAACCGCGATCGTAGAACATCGCTGCTTGCTTTGCGTTCCCGACATAAAGTTCTAAATGATCGAAGGTCAGAATCGAAAAAGCGTCGCTCATGCAAAGCCTAAAGTATAGAAATTGAACTCAGAAAATTCATATCACTGTGAAATGATTCACTCTGGTTTTTCTAGGAAGAAATATAGATTTGTTCTTAAATTAGCGCTTTACTAGGCTATGCGTAAAATCTTGGCAATAAATATACCTTGAGGGGGATTGTGTCCCAGGCAGAAGTTTCGTGCAAAAAGATTGCTTGAATTCCTGCTCAATTCCACATTCTGTAACCTAAGTGACAGGAGTGATATGTCTCTTGATGTTGATTTAATGAATCACAGAAATGTGTTATCGATGAAGTTCTAGTTAAAACTTTTAGTAATGTTGAATCCTGAAATTAACGATCGCGTCTTTTACTCCACCGTTGTTCTAGAGTATATCGTTCCAAATCAAAATCGCGCCATGTTTCGCAAGTGGCATAATACTCTGATGTGCTCTGCAAAGCGATTTCCAGGCTATATCAGAACAGATTCTTGTCTACCATTGCAGTGCGTAGATGGTGTGATGAAGTGGTACTCGATCGTGCATTTTGATACGCCTGATCATTTGAATGATTGGCTGAATTCTCGCGATCGCGCCACACTCGTTGAGTCTGGACACAATATCTTTGATAACTACAAGTTCAAATCTTTCACGACAGGGTTAGAAGGATGGTTTTCATCTGCAGCAGGACAAGAGCGATCCAGTTTAGGGACTCCTCCCTGGAAACAAGTCATGTCAGTAGTTTTGGGACTCTATCCACTGGTCATGATCCAAACCAAAATTCTTCCGACACTTGGTTTTTTGCAGTCTTGGTCGCCCGCTTTCGTGACTCTAATCAGTAATTTCGTAGTGTCATCCTTACTCACCTGGATTGTGATGCCTCAAATTAGTAACGCATTACGATTTTGGTTACAGCCTGCATTTCGATTGAGCAATCCCAAGACAGATTGGCTTGGAAGCGCGATCGTGCTTCTGACTCTTGGCTTGATGGTGATGATTTTCAATCATGTTTGAAACCACCACTTGCTCTAAAGCATGAAGCATTTTGCGATTTAGTTGAGTTCGGCTTGTCCGACGTTTAGAATCTTGCTAGTTTGCTACAGCATCCTTAACTTTCTCTATCACGTCCTTGGCGATTTCTATAGCTTCTGCTGCCTTCTCCTTGCCTTTTTCCATATAGAAGTCTTTTTTTTGCATAAAAAGCTCCCGTTTCTGAGCCGGAGACAGCGATGCAAAATAATCTTTAGGAACCGATTTCAGCATCGCTCCAACTTTGCTTTTCTGTGCAGGAGTCAGCGTAATCGACTTAAACGCTTTCTTCAAAGTCACGCCATTCGCGATCGCATCTTCAAACTGAGTCTTCTGATCCGGAGTCAAAATCTTCTCAAGCTCTGGAACAATCTTTGCCTTCAACGCAGTAAATGGATCGCTTGCCGAAGTCACATCAGCAACAAGCATCGGAGCCGCCTGCACTAAATTCGCAAAACTCAGACCTGCCAATAAGCACATCACACAAGCAAAAATTGTAATCAATGTCCGTTGCATGGTTGATTTCCTAATCTCTTAAACAGTCTTTGTTACTCCTGCCTGAATGTAAGCAGCAACTGCTAGCAGGCTGACTGCAAACAATGGCATTGATAAACACCAAAATTCAGCTGAAGGCACAAAGTAAGCGGCTCCTGTCCCACCCAAAAAGAAGCCAGTCAGCAAGGGCAAAGTCAGTTTTAACTTTCTCATTGCTTCTGCTGCTTCTGCCTTTGTTTCCTCGGTCTGTTTGACAAACTTCGCACTGATGTAGTGAACTAAATCGATCGTGAACTGTGTAAAGTTTCCGGTCATCACCGTGGTCGGAAAATAGCCCGTAAATGAAGCAGCCGCTTCCTTCATCAGCGCATTCTGAATTCCCATTGCCATAACGCCCGTGACTGCGATCGGGAAAATCAACTCATCCTGCACATCGACAAGCAAGGTCGCTGAGAACTGCAATCCGACGACCATAAAAATCCCCAGTGCGATCGCTTCTGCACTCAACAACACAGGCAACACTGCCCATCCGATCTTTCGAGCAAAATTTGCTAATAGTGACGTAAAAGCCACCGATAGCATAAAAACGGGAAGCATGGAGAGCCGGAGTAAGGTCGTCTGAGGATCAGAACTGGCAAAGGCTGAACCGGCGAGTGCAATATTTCCTGTCACATGAGCTGTGAAAATACCGAACAGCACAATAAAAGCCGCCGTATCGACAAATCCTGCAACCCAACTGAGCAAAAATCGAGCAGGAGCATCACGAATTAGAAACGCACTTAGGCTAAATCGCTCTTTCTCAGGTGCAGTAATTGTCATGGTTTTTCGGGTTTTTCAGGGCGTTGAGCTTACGGTTCACCCATCTGCACATACAGTAATTTGCTCCGTATTGAATCCTTGTACTGTCCAAACGGATGAATCGCGTATACCGTATATCAAAGCTAGGGCAGATTCTAGGTTTATCAATCTAGCCGGATCAAAATTGTATGTTGAACTACAAAATTGCTCTAAACCCCAATTAAATTAATAATCCGAAAACTTCCATCCATAGGCACACAACCACGAGCCGATCGCGCCACCTGTAAAGAAGATCACCATATAAACTGTCGTGAGACGGTTATGAACTTCAATCGGTAAGCTATAAATTTTTGCCTTGTTAGAAATCTGACCTGTTTGTGTTCCGAGATCCAGTAGGATTGCACCGACAATCAATCCCCAAAGCGTACTGTGAAACTGAAATAAAACGAGAAGTGCGCCGAGAAATAGCCCGATCGCAATTCTCAGCATCACTCTTGGATTGGTGCGATCGGTCATCTTTCCTAACAGGGGAGAAGCTCCTGCGCTCATGATCCCAACTAATCCAAACAGCCCAATCATCTCACTTTGAAATTCAAACGGCGGACGTTCCAATAAGAAGGGCAGGATTGCCCAAAAGCCACTATAGGCTGCAAAGAACATTGCTCCCGCAATCGATCGCTTTCTCAAGGTTGAATGTTCTGCGAATAAAACAGGCAGCGATCGCAATAATTCCAAATAAGAAATCTCAGTTTTAGCAGGCAACGTGCTCGGCAATTGCTTGACTAAGACGATGCCTAATCCCACCATCAATCCTGCCGCAACCAAAAATGTGGACTGCCAGCCGAATTCTCCTCCGAAAAACCCACCTGCAACTCGCCCTAATACAATCCCAACGAGCAAGCCGCTCATCACAGTTCCCACAATTCGTCCTCTCTGCTCCGAATCTGCCAACTGAGCAGCAAAAGGAATCAATAATTGAGGCACGACCGCTGTGAGTCCAATCATGAAGCTTGCAGCAATTAACCAATAAAATCCAGGAGACAGCGCGGCACACAGCAGCGCGATCGCATTGCATCCACTCAGCCAAACAATCAATTTCCGCCGATCCAGCCGATCCCCTAAGGGGACAAAGAAGAGCATCCCGATCGCATATCCAATCTGGGTCAGGGTTGGGACAGCACTCACATCCGTAATTGACACCTGGAAATGCGTGCTAATTAATCCCAGCATTGGCTGGTTATAGTAAAGACTGCCAATCGAGATCGTACAGGCGATCGTCATTAACCATAGGGCAGAGTGTTTCATAAGGTTAGGATAAATTGCACCACTGAAGTATGAAGTATACTAAGGCACTCAGTTTGTAAAATCGCATACTGTATACAAATAATCTTTTTCATATTAGTTTTCACCCATCTTGAGAAAGACCCATTGGGTTCAATCGATGGAGAAAATTATGAATGGAATAGAGATTCTTGAAGGTTTAGAAGAAGATAACCCTTTAGAATAAGTAGGGATGCTGAGCATCTCTGAAATGTTTACCGTTAAATTTAGGAAGGTTCGAGCGGCATGGCACTTCTCACCACAGGCGGACAGCTAATTAAAGATCTTGAAACCCACGGCGCGATCGCTGCCTATGTTCCCCTCGAAGGCGGATTTGAAGGACGCTATCGCCGTCGAATTCGGTCAGCAGGTTACAAGTCGCTCAGCATTACGGCAAGAGGTTTAGGGGATGTGGCGGCTTATCTGACGGGAGTTCATGGCGTTCGTCCTCCGCATTTGGGCAAAAAGAGCACCGGATCGGGTGCAGCGGTTGGATATACCTATTTCGTTCCGCCGATCGTGACGAGTCAAATTGCTCACTTGCCGCCGAAGTCGAAGGGATTATTGCTTTGGATTATTGAGGGACATATTCTGTCGAATCAAGAGCTTGAGTATTTAGCGAACTTGCCGAAGATTGAGCCGCGAGTGAAGGTTGTGATTGAAGTCGGTGGAGAGCGATATTTCCGCTGGTCACCGCTGACTCAAGTGATTGCGGCGTAAGTCTGAGAATTTTTCTTTGAGTTTGAAGGAGCGATCGAGTTTTTGTCGATCGCTCCTTTACTGATCTATAGGAGTCGTTCATCTCCTCTACTGCTCCGGCTGCCAACTTGCCACTCGCCACCATTCCAATGCCGTGTCTTGGGGAACCTTTAACCGCGCTTCTCCAGATTTCAGGGGCAGAATTAAAGTGAGTTTTGTGTCAGTATCTAACTGGTTCAAGATAGGTTTGAAATCATATTCGCCCACATGAGCGATCGGGAAATCTTTTGAGGTCACATCCTCAATGCTCAAGAGCGATCGATTGGCTTCAAGTTCTAACGATCGCGGATGATCGATCGTCACCGCTCCAGGAAATCCCACTAATCTTAAATGAACTGAATTGGGCTGTCCGATCGGAAATCGTTTATAAAAAACCACTTGCCAGACTCGATTTGAGTCATCTTGTAATCTTGATAGCGATCGATACAATACGCTATTTTGATCCGAATAAGTATGAACCGAAGCAAATGCAGAAGTCGAGACAAAAAGCCAAATTACTCCGACTAAAACGCAAGTTTTCCACAAGCGAAACAGATTTTCCACAGCTTATTCACCGGTTTTCCACAATTTGAATTTTATAATTTAAGACTTTAGTCTGTCATTAAAATTACGCTCGAAAAAACACTGAGAAACACATCAATTAAGCGTTTTTTAATATTCTTTATCTAGCTCAATCTTGCGCTTTTCAGTCAAAATCATCGCAATCTGTTTTTCGTAGTAAGCAGCTTCGTTAATAAAAATTGGAAAAACTGTAGAGCTGCCTTGATAACGAATCGATTCTCCCGAAAAAGTCAGAAAGATCGGCTCATCAGGCTGTAACGGTTCATAGTCTTTGAACTGGCGATCAGGATGAATGAAAGCTTGTAGATTCCCGATCGCGTCTCTGGGATAATCGATAGCCTTGATCGCTTGATACAACGTCAAACGAGGCGGCACATCCAGTGGTTTTCCTTGATTCAAAGCTTCGATGTAATCCAAAACGGCGTAAATGAGTTGCTCGGTTTTGAGGAATAAATCAGCGTTGAGAACACTCTGAGCCACTGCTCCAACTTCAATCGTGAAGCCCAAGGGCGAGAGCGATCGCAATAACGGCGCATCTTGCGTACAATTCATTCCTAAAGCCACTCGCACATCCGGATAAATCTGGCTCAAATAAGCAGAGAGTCGCAGATTAAAGGGATCAGGAGTCGAAGGAAGAATCGTCAGCCCCATATTCGACGTGGTGCTATGCAGATCGATAATCACATCTACTTGAGGCTGATCTCTAGAACCAAGTTGAGCGACAATATCCCGCGCACGTTGATTCTCATAGTTGATCAATTTGGGATTCAATAAATCCTCGCTGGCAAAGCTTCGATTCAAGTCTTGATCGATATAGCGGCGATTTAGTTCGATCGCTTTTGGATTTGCCAAGAGTGTGATGGTTTCAAAGCTCGATCGAGTCATCAATGCTGGAAATTGCTGAAACTTTTTGACGAGATAAACGCCTGTCCATTCATTTCCATGCGTTCCGCCGACAATTGCGACTCGTCGAATCAACTTAGACATAACAATTCCCCCTCTGTGTGACTGCAATAATTGGGGGTCTGAACCAATGGGAAAACCCCCAGTAAAACCGGGGGCTTTCGGAGCGAATCAGGGCAAGTCTCTAAACTATTCCCACTCGATGGTTCCAGGCGGCTTCGAGGTGATGTCATACACAACTCGATTCACACCCTTCACTTCATTCACAATTCGGTTAGAAATCGTTTCTAACAAATCGTAAGGAATGCGTGCCCAATCTGCTGTCATGCCATCTTCACTCTTCACACAGCGCAGCACGATCGGATAAGCATAAGTGCGCTGATCTCCCATTACACCGACACTGCGGACAGGAAGCAGCACAGCAAAGGCTTGCCAAACATCGTGATAGATGCCAGCTCGATTGATCTCTTGCCGCACAATCAAATCTGCATCGCGCAAGATATTTAACTTCTCATTCGTCACTTCTCCCAAAATCCGGATCGCTAGACCTGGACCAGGGAAGGGTTGACGATTGACGATTTCTTCAGGCAGACCAATCGATCGCCCAACTTTCCGCACTTCATCCTTAAACAGCTTCCGTAACGGTTCCACCAGCTTGAATTGCAGATCTTTCGGCAGCCCGCCTACATTGTGATGGCTCTTGATCTTAACGGCGACTCGTTCTCCGGTTTGAGGATCAACATTAGTGTCCGCAGATTCGATCACATCAGGGTACAACGTGCCTTGAGCCAGATAGTCAAACGGCCCCAATCGCTTCGATTCTTCTTCAAACACTCGGATGAATTCATGTCCAATGCGCTTGCGTTTTTCCTCTGGATCGGTGATGCCTGCGATCGCGTTCACAAATCGCTCCCGCGCATTCACATACGCAACATCAATGTGGAACTGCTCATGGAAAAGTTTCACCAGACGCTCTGGCTCTAACTTCCGCATAAAGCCCTGATCGATGAACATACAAGTCAGTTGATCCCCGATCGCGCGATGCAGCAAAAATGCCAGCGTCGAAGAATCAACGCCACCCGATAAAGCCAGCAGCACCCGCTTATCGCCAATTTTGGCGCGAATTTCTCGAATCGATTCTTCAACAAATGCTTCCGTTGTCCAAGTCGGCTCACACTTACAGATGTGATAGACGAAGTTGCGAATCAGCGCTTGTCCAAATTGCGAATGCACGACTTCGGGATGGAACTGCACGCCGTACAGATTGCGATCGTGTTCTGCGATCGCCGCGCAAGGTGTATTCGTCGTATGTGCGAGTAAGCCAAATCCTTCTGGCAACTTGGTCACAGAATCTCCGTGACTCATCCACATGATCGAGTTATCTTCGACATTCGTCAGCAAATCGGTGGGGTCGTCGATCTCAATCTTTGCCTTTCCATATTCACCGCGATCGGTGCGCTCAACGCTACCGCCAAGCTGTTGCACCATCAACTGCATCCCGTAACAAACCCCTAAAACAGGAATGCCAAGCTCCCAAATCCCTGGATCGCACTGAGGTGCGCCTTGGTCGTAAACCGAGTTAGGGCCACCCGACAAAATAATGCCTTTCGGATTGAGTTGGCGGAGTTGTTCAACCGTTGTGCGATAAGACAACACTTCAGAATAAACTTGCGTTTCGCGGATGCGACGGGCAATCAGTTCTGAGTATTGCGATCCAAAATCGAGAATTACAATCATCTGGCGTTCGAGTGCATCAAATCCTTGCGAAGTAGATGCGGGTGCATCCAAAACAGACGGTTCAATAGGTGGAGTCACGAGAGTGTGTCCTGATGAGAGAGAACGAAGGTCAAACGAGGTTAAACGAACTTTTGAAGCGGAATAAAAAAGCAAGGGTTTTGAATATTCTGGCTATTTTAATCACAATTCTCGAACCGACTCAAGCAGTTTCTCTGCTTTTCTACTTTGTCTTAAAACTTGACGCGATCGATCAAACAAAATTACGCCAATTTCAACCCTTGCCTCGCTATGGGTATAAATATATTCTTCAGCGCGAGTTTCGATTGCAGCCGCGATCGAATCGTAAACCGCAATCTCTTTGCCCAAGGTTCTCAAGTATGTCAATCCGTCCTCAGCCGTAGAACTGGTAAAGATTGATTGTAGATCAGAAGTTAAGACACCGACTTTTGCCGCATGTGCTGTTAGGATTTCTTGCCGAGCATCTGCCACATGATGATGCGTGTGGAAAATGCCACCTGCAAGTTTGATCAGTTTCCCGTGATAGCCAAACAGCAGAATCGATTTGACTCGCTGCATTCCCGCTTCGACGAGGAGAGAGCCGATCCAATTGGCAGTTTTGAGCGTGCGATCGCGCTCGATTCCCATCTTGGCTGCCAAATCTAATCCATTTTCACCAATGCAGAAAACGAGGGTGTCGAATCGCCGCGCTTTTTCTTGTAGCTCGGCTCGAAACAGTTCTAACTGATCCGGTGCGCTGAGAGGGTGAGCAATGCCAGATGTACCGAGCAGCGATAAGCCTTCGACAACACCAAATGCTTCGTTGGATGTGCGTTTTGCAAGTTGACGACCTTCGGGCAAAATCAAGGTGATACGTAACGCTTCATGCGGTTCTAAAAGGCGTTCGAGATTCGTTTGGATTAATTGCTGAGCGTAAGCGTAAATTGCGGCTTGCTGGTCGGCTTTTTGTCCGATGCCTTCTCCGCCGATGATTTCAATCCCTTGTCCTTGAGTCAGTTCGACCATTGCCCAAATTGGGGTGTTGCGAGTCAAGTCGAGATTATCGCCGGGATCGCTGCGAGTAATTGCTAGTGCTGAATGGGGTGTTAATTTGGCGACTTGTTCGATCGGGATTTTCACCTGTGCAACTGGATTAATCAGATCCACTTCCACTTCAGAAATTGCAGATTGATGTTTTAAGTGTTGCACAGCAGCGATCGCGGAAGCACAAGCGAAAACAGGAAGTGTATAACCAGATTTCATAAAAATTCTCTTAAGAATTAACTCCTAACTGTTCAGATGTATGTCTTAAGTTACATGCGTTCTTTAGGTTAAGCGAGTATTAATTTTGGAATAAAAAGAGGTTAAATTTTATGTGTTACTCCTGATCTCTAGGAAAGCAATCAGTGTAATTTATGACACTCCATTCTTCAATCCCAAG